>Ga0209597_1000526_pt1 | contig 25314 bp, 27 predicted proteins | sample M_140625_MF_Meta_FD_187316 | JGI IMG/M metagenome (GOLD analysis project Ga0209597, IMG submission 187316) | Freshwater microbial communities from Lake Montjoie, Canada to study carbon cycling - M_140625_MF_MetaG (SPAdes) (version 2) | ecosystem: Environmental > Aquatic > Freshwater > Lake... | reverse complement strand
TGTTGGGGAAAACGCCGAATCAACACCGAGCTGAACTAGGCGAAATATCAGGCCCTGCAGATAGGTTGAATATGTAATGCAACGCGTAGCCGTTCTCTCTATGCATACCTCGCCACTGGCTCAGCCGGGTGTTGGCGATGGTGGTGGCATGAACGTGTACGTGCGCGAACTGGTTTCCTCACTTGCTAGCAGTGGCGTGGAATGCACCACTTATACGCGCAAATGGCGTGATGATCTTCCTGAAGTTATTGAGGTTGAACCAAACCATCGAGTTGTTCATGTGCAAGCGGGCGCAGTTGATTTGCCGAAGGAAGAGTTGCTCAGCGCAGTCGATGAATTCACCGATGGAGTTGCGTGGCATTTGCAACATCGTGGTGGAGCCGACATCGTGCACGCAAACTATTGGCTCTCTGGTCTTGCTGGCCATCGCCTAAAACACGAACTCGATTTGCCTCTTGTGACCACATTCCACACCTTTGCGCGAGTGAAAAGTTTGGGTGGCGATGTGGAGTCGCCAATTCGTGACAAATCTGAACTTGAGATCATCGGTTGTGCGGACGCCATCATGGTCAGTTGCACGGAAGAGCAAGCGCAGTTTCAGTCGTTATATGGAAGTGCCCCTGGAGCAATTGAAGTACTTGCACCGGGCGTAGAGCGCGCATTCTTTTCGCCAGGCGATCGTCGCGGTGCACGTCATGCACTTGGGCTTGGCTCAGGTCCAATGTTGTTGTTCGTCGGCCGAATTCAGCCGTTGAAGGGTCTTGATGTTGCAGTGCGCACGCTTGCTGAACTTGGTCGCAACGATGCGCAACTCATTGTTGTGGGTGGCGCGAGTGGCGTCGAAGGTGCAATTGAACTCGCACGTGTTGAAGCACTCATTCAGGAACTTGGGCTTGTTGGTCGCGTAAAGTTTTACGAGCCGCAACCGCACCATTTGCTGTCCACGTTTTATCGCGCAGCGGATGTGGTGTTGGTTCCTTCGCGCAGTGAAAGTTTTGGACTTGTTGCACTTGAAGCTGCGGCATGTGGCATTCCAGTTGTTGCTACCGCAGTGGGCGGATTAATGAATCTGATCGAAGACGGCAAGACTGGGTTCCTCGTTCCGGGACGAGATGTAGAGGGTTTTGCTCGCTTCACGCGTCGACTGCTTGACGATTCGCTACTCGCAATTTCAATGGGTACGGCGGCTGCGCATCGCGCACAGTCATATTCATGGAAGTCAGCAGCGTTGAAAGCCCGCAGTGTGTACACCGAGTTGCTTGAGCGCGACTTGGTTGCGTGTTCCTAGTGTCCGATTTATTCGATGACGCTGCTCTTGCCCGCATAGAGCGACAAATTGACGAATGGTTGTTGCACGCCAAAGCACATAATGAACTGATTCTTGCGGTTGACCGTTCTACCGATCAGGAAATTCGTTGGTACGTGCGCATGTCTGGCCAGGAAAAGGAGTTCACCACGGTGTGGCTCACGTTGGGTCAGCGCACGCTTCGTTTTGAAACGTACGTGATGCCGGCTCCGGAAGAAAACGCTCAAGTGTTGTATGAGTCTTTGCTTCGTCGCAACGAAAAACTTGTTGGTGCACATTTTTCTATTGGCCAGGAAGATGCGGTATTTCTACGTGGGGAGATTCCGCTCGCAGCATTGAATGAACAAGAGTTAGACCGCCTCATTGGCACCTTGTATTCAACGGTTGAGCAAAGCTTCGGTGCGCTCATTCGCATTGGATTTGCCAGCCGATTTACTGACTAGCCGCACACATCGTTGCGCGTTCGGGTTATTGGCGATCGGAGAAGTCGTCCAATAACTCGAACCACATAAGTCGCTAACCTGACCACATGCAAAAAGAGCCAATCACGTTTGTCGGTGGCGGCAATATGGGCGGCGCAATCATTGAGGGTTTGTTGCGCGCTGGTTGGAAAACTTCAGATATCTCAGTTGTTGAACTTTCGTTAGAACGTCGCAACGCATTGCAGAAACTGTTCCCAGGTGTTCATACCAGCGAAGCCATTGGCCCGTGCACATCGGCGGTAATCGCAGTGAAACCTGGCGGTGCTGTTGAAACATGTGCGGCACTGAGCAACGCTGGAGCAACACGAATACTTTCCATTGCTGCTGGCGTGAGTGCGTCTGCTTTGCAGAATGCTGCTGGTGCACATACTTCGGTTGTGCGTGCAATGCCGAATACCCCTGCGCTCATTGGCGAAGGAATGGCTGGAATTTGTGCGGCGGAATCCACTTCAGAAGAAGTGCTGCAGTGGGCCGAGTCAATTCTTGGCGCTGTTGGAAAAGTTGTTCGAGTTCCTGAAAGCCTCATCGATGCAGTTACCGCAATTTCAGGATCTGGGCCTGCATATGTTTTCCTGGTTGCCGAAGCTCTCACGAGTGCCGCAATTGAGCAGGGTCTGTCCGCCGAAGTTGCCAACACCTTGGTTCGCCAACTGTTTGTTGGATCGGCGCAATTGCTCAGTCAGTCACCTGAAAGTCCTGAACAGTTGCGCGCAAATGTCACTTCACCAAATGGAGTGACGGCTGCAGCGATTGCCACACTTGAAGCCGCAGGCCTGCGCGATGCCATTTCACAGACAGTGAAATCGGCGGTACAACGCAGCCGTGAGATGGGCAAGTAGTCGCTAGGGTATGCCCTAGGTCACGAACTCCGGACGGGGTTACCCCCCAACCGGGAGTCGCGCTCGAAAGAGTGCGCCGTTTGGACCGGTGCCGTCGGGGGGTTGGCACCGGTCCATTCGTTTTTTCTTGAACACACCATGACACACCGCTTCAATCACATTTCGTTCCTCACTGACTACGGAACTCGAGATGAATTTGTTGGAATTGTGAAATGTGTTGTTGCAGATATTGCTCCACATGTGCAAGTGATCGACATCACGCACGACATTCCGGCGTTCGATGTTCGTGCAGGAGCACTTGCGTTAGCGAGAGCAGTTGCATACGTTCCAAAAGGCGTGGTGTTGGCGGTTGTTGACCCAGGTGTTGGCACTGCGCGACGCTCCATTGCAGTCAGTGTTTCTGGTGGTGAAGGTGTGTTTATCGGGCCAGATAATGGCCTTTTGGCAACCGGTGTAGCGCTAGCGGGTGGTGCCGAATTTGCTGTGGAACTGACAAATACGAAGTATCACTTACCTTCCCCAGGAACCACGTTTGCTGGTCGCGATATTTTCGCATCGGTTGCTGCACACATTTGTAACGGAGTTGAACTAAGCGAACTTGGTAACGAAATTGATACTGCATCGATTCTTCCGGGAATCATTCCAATCACACGCGAAGAAAACGGCCAGATTGTTGGTGAAGTGACATGGGTAGATCATTTTGGAAACTGCCAACTCAACATCGGACCAGAAGACATTGCACAATGGGGCTCTCCAGTGCGCGTTTCCATCGGCAATGCAGATTCGCCGAATCACGTTGTTCGCTCTGTGCCTGTAGTGAATAACTTCTCCGAAATCGGTGGAGGTCTTGGACTCGTTATCGATAGTTATGGCATGTTGGCATTGTGTACAGACCGCGGCTCTGCGGCTGCCGAATTAGACCTTGGACCAACAAACTTGGTGGCTATCAGCCAGGACCCCAATGCTGGTGGCGGAGTAAGCACCACGGTGCGTTTGGGTTCCAAACCAAACTGAAGTTGCAAATAGGCGTAAAGTCGTGTCATGCGCCCAGCGACCACATTGGCAATTGCATTGCTGCTCATTTCAATTTTTACTGCTGGAATTCTTTCACTTAGGTAATGAGATTTAGCAGTTTGATGAGGCGCTCGTGAATCTTGCAGAAATCATCGAGCAACATCCAGCAGACAACGTTGCACTGATCAGTAGGGGTCGTCCGACTACGTACGGAGAATTACGGCGACAAGTAGCAAGTCTGCGCGGCGTACTTGCTGAGAACGGTGTTGAGCGCGGCGATCGTGTTGCAATCTTGTGCGGAAACAGCAGGTACTTCGTACTCGCTTATTTAGCAACACTTGGTGTGGGTGGAATTGCAGTACCGCTCAACATCATGAGCCCTGCATCTGAAATACAGCGCGAGTTGGACACGATTCAACCGCGCATGGTGTTTGTGGAGCCAGCAGCAATGACTGCTTGGAGCAACATTGATCGTTCATCACTTACCGAACTGCGTGCAGTGATTGCCACAGAAGGCCACGACATTGCTGGTGCCATCACGTTGACCGAATCACTGATGCATTCCCCTGTACCGATTCTGAACATGTCGCCAACTGAAGTTGCGGCATTCATTTTTACAAGTGGAACTGCAGGTTCGCCAAAAGCCGCAATGCTCACGCACAACAACTTGTATTCAAACCTTGTGCAACTCTCGGCCGAAAACGTGTTGCACAGCAGCGATGTGGTGTACGGAGTGTTGCCGTTGTTCCATATTTTCGGACTCAATGTGGTGCTGGGGTACACCCTGTTTGCAGGTGCAAGTGTGGTGTTAGTACAGCGCTTCGATCCGTCAACTGCGCTTGAAACATTTGCAGAGCGCGGAGTAACGGTGGTTCCTGGTGCGCCGCAAGTGTGGTCTGCGCTCGCGCAAATGCCTAGTAATGAATGCGTAGTGCTTTCGAAGTTGCGTGTTGCCTTAACAGGAGCGGCAAAAATGCCCGAGCACGTGACGGTGCAATTGAAGGAGCAATACGGACTTGTTGTGCATGAGGGCTACGGACTCACCGAGTCCTCGCCGGTGGTAACCACATCGGTAAATGGCAGCCACAAGGTTGGATCAATTGGGAAACCATTGCAGGGCGTGTCAATTCGTTTAGTTGATGAACACGGTGATGATGCTGAAGAAGGAGACTCGGGAGAAATTTGGGTGCACGGCGAGAATGTTTTCGCTGGGTATTACAACGATCACGAGGCGACAGACCGAGTACTGACTTCAGATGGTTGGTTACGTACAGGCGATATTGCAGTGCGGGATGCAGATGGAGATCTATTTCTTGTCGATCGCTTGAAGGACCTCATCATCGTGAGTGGGTTCAATGTGTATCCAGCAGAAGTTGAGCAAGTGCTGCTGGCGCATTCAGCAATTGATCAGGCAGCAGTGGTTGGTGTTTCGCATCCGCACACGGGCGAAGCAGTACGGGCATATGTTGTGCTGCACAAGGGCGTACACCTGGATGAAGAATCAATTATTGAGCACTGCCAAAAGCAGTTAGCGCGCTACAAGTGCCCATCAAAAGTATTAATCGTGCAGTCACTGCCAACTGGCAGCACGGGCAAGGTACTGCGTCGCGCGCTGCGTTGATTTTGCTCGTGTTGAATTGCTGGCAACGAGAAAACCAAAAAACAAAATTGACACCCCAATCAACAAGGTGATGGCAAATGCTCGGTCTTGACCGAACCGGCCAGCCAGTGTTCCACTTGCCGAGAGCACCAATGTTCCCACTGCAATCAAGATGTTTCCAGCGGCTAAACGTCCAGCTGAAAACACCGCGCGTTTAGCTCCGGTTGACAGCGCAGGATTCTTTTTCCGAAGCACGCGCCATGCAGACCACAACGCTCCAAAAATGATGACGAGTGCAGGTACTCCAGATCCAACTGCAGCAAGGATGCGCGGGGCAACACCAAAGACTTCTTTACCTGTAGGGAATTGATCGGCAACGATGTCAACTTTGGTTTGTGCAACAAGAACGATTCCAGTTGCCAAGCCCGACATATAGATGAGGAATTGTCGAACGCGATTTCCAAGCTGCTGCCCGCCAAGTAGGTACAAAGTGCCAAGAGACAGCCATGAAACATTGAGCACCGCGCCAGTAAGAAAGAACATTCTGAATACGAAGAGGTTCCAGCCCGTACTTTCTGCCCACCATAAACATGCAGAGCCGATTGCAAACAGCCCCATTGCAATCGTCCAAGCAAGTTCGTGTGGTTGACGGCGTTTGATCCAACGATCGGCAGTGCTCAGTGTGAAAGCGGTCGCTATGAGGGTTGCCGTTCCTGCGAGGGCGCTGTTTAGCCCTCCTAAGGCGAAAACAACGGTTGCGCTCATCACCGCAGACTAGTTGGACTTCGTGAATTCATGCACGAACGCCTACATTTGTGGCGTGGCCGACACTGCCCAAACCTCATCCCCCGCAAGGCGCAGAATTCCTGATGCTGCTGTTGCGCGTCTGCCTGTCTACCTCCAGATTTTGAACACCCTCGTTGTCGGCGGAACTGCACGGTTATCGAGCGACCAACTTGCAGCTCTGGCTGGCGTCAATGCGGCAAAGGTGCGCAAAGACTTGTCGTATTTGGGAAGTTATGGCACACGGGGAGTTGGCTACGACGTTGCCTACCTGGTGTATCAAATTAAGCGCGAACTTGGCCAGCACCATGAATGGAAAGTAGTAGTTGTTGGGGCAGGCAACCTTGGAAACGCACTTGCCAATTACAACGGATTCTCCACCCGCGGTTTTCCAGTTGCCGGAGTGGTGGACATCGACTCAACAAAGGTTGGCAAAAAAGTTGCGGGTGTGATCGTGCGCCATGTGGACGACTTACCCGCCATTGTGCGCGAAGAGTCGGTGAGCATCGGCGTCATTTCCACTCCGCCGGCATCGGCTCAGCACGCAGCAGACCTCTTGGTCAACGCTGGCATTCGTTCGATATTGAATTTTGCTTCGGTGATCTTGAACGTTCCAGAAAATATCTCAGTTCGCAGTGTGGACCTTGGCGTTGAATTGCAGATCCTTGGTTATTACGAGCAACTCAGCCGCGAAGATAAGCCCGCCACAAAGACAAAGCGCGAAGTGGCTGCAATATGTCAATAGTTGTGCTTGGCATTAACCATAAATCGGCACCACTTGACGTAATTGAACGTGTGAGCATTTCTGATGATGCGCTTGCAAAATCGTTGCACGAACTGGTGTCGCGTGATCACGTTCGTGAGACGGTTGTTCTCTCCACGTGCAATCGCACCGAAGTGTACGTAATTGCCGAAAAATTCCATGGCGCATTTGCAGATGTACGAGATTTCTTTTGCGAGATTTCCGGCTTGTCAGTCGAACAGCTTCAACCTCATTTTTACAGCCAACACGATGATGCAGCAGTCAGTCATCTCTTCGAAGTTGCATCCGGACTTGATTCCGCAGTGCTTGGTGAAACCGAAATACTTGGCCAAGTACGGAATGCGTGGGACAAAGCACGTACTGAAACCACCGCGCGAACTTCGTTAAACATGTTGTTCCGTCATGCGCTTGAAGTTGGCAAACGTGCGCGAACTGAAACGTCAATTAGCCGTTCAACAGCATCGGTTTCGCATGCTGCTGTAGAAATGGCGACTGACATTTTGGGAACAATGTCTGGTCGTCGCGTATTGGTTATTGGAGCGGGCGACATGGGAGCAGGAATTGCGCGAGCCCTCAGCAGCGCTGGATCACAGAGCGTTACGGTGATGAATCGAAGTAGCGAACGTGCACACCAACTTGCAGAATCAGTTGGCGCAGTTGTCAGCCATATTGATGAGCTGCACAATGCGATTGGCAATGCAGACGTTGTGTTGACCTGCACGGGTGCGGGTGAAGCAATTATTTCGGTTGACGATGTACGCATGGCGCGAGAGCACGCGAATGGCTCTCCATTGTTAATAGTTGATATCGCAGTTCCACGTGACGTTGAGCACGAGGTCGGTGAATTGCCAGGTATCACGCTGCGTGACTTGCATGACCTTCGGGACTGGGCGCAAACTGGAATAGATGCACGTCAGCAGGAAGCCGAAGAAGTTCGACGAATTGTGGGAGAAGAAGTGGAACGTTTCGGACAAGATGTGAAAGCTCGTCAGGCTGCTCCACTTATTGCTGAGCTGCACGAAAGAGCTGAGTTAATTAGATCTGCAGAAATTGAGCGCTATGCATCGCGGCTTTCTGGTCTTTCCACTGAACAGCACGATGCTGTTGATGCTTTGAGTAAAGCAGTTGTTGCCAAGTTGCTACACAGCCCTTCTTTGCAACTGAAGCACAGCGCAGGCACACCACAAGGTGAACGCATCGCCGCAGCGTTTCGCGATTTATTTGACATCGAATGATCCGACTCGCCACGCGTTCTAGCGCACAGGCGCGAACACAGGCAGAAGTTGTTGCGCAATCGATTACAGCAACTACAGGGCGAGCAGTTGAGCTGGTGTTTGTTGAAACTCTTGGCGATCAAAACAAAGATCAACCACTTCACCAAATTGGAGGTCAGGGCATTTTTGTGAAGGAAGTACAGCAAGCAGTGCTTCGCGGAGACGCAGACATTGCCGTTCATTCTGCGAAGGATCTTCCATCACAACATGCAGAAGGATTAGTGATTGGGGCGTGGTGTGAACGGCGAGATGCACGCGATGCATTGGTAGGCAAGTCGCTGAATGAACTTGAAATAGGTGCAACAGTTGCCACTGGGTCGGTGCGGCGCAGGGCGCAATTGCTCACCGTTAGACCGGACCTGCAATTTGTGGAGTTGCGCGGCAATATTCACACTCGCTTAGAGAAAATTCCCGAGAATGGCTCGATTGTGATGGCGATTGCAGCATTGCAAGTACTCGGGCTAACAAGCCGCGTTGCACAAGAACTTCCCACCTCAGAATTTGTTCCAATGGTTGGGCAGGGTTGTGTTGCTGTTGAGTGCCGAGAAGGCGACAGAGAAATACTTTCGGCCATTGCGAGCATTGATCATGCACGAACTCGTTATGCCGTAGAAATTGAGCGGGCATTTCTTGCCGAACTTGGCGCAGGTTGTTCAATGCCAGTTGGCGCATACGTCAATGCCGAGCACGTACTGTCAACGTTTATGGCAACTGGCCCAACGAATTCTGATCGGCATGTGAAGTTCGTCGAGTCTGTGCCAACAACTGGCGCACATGATTTTGCTCGCGAGCTTGCGCAAAAATCGCAATCAGCATTGGCATGACCAACAATACGTTTTCAGGAAAGCGCATTGTCATTACGCGACCGCGAGGGCAGTCAAAAGATTTACAACGCACGATTGAAGACAGTGGCGCGGTGTGCGTGGTTATTCCACTCATCGAGATCGCACAACCAGACGATGAAGGTTTTGCATTTGAGCAAGCAATGCGTAACTTGAGTGACTATGAATGGGTGGTGTGCACGTCGGCTAATGGCGCGTCGCGCGTTGCGCCGTATTTATCGCACAGTGCGTCTGGGCCACGACTTGCTGCTGTAGGAAGTGCAACGGCGCTTGCATTTACACATGATGTGGAGTTTGTTCCGCCCGTAGCAACTGGGGCTTCGCTCGCAAAAGAGTTTCCCGTGACTTCTGGAAAAATACTGGTCGTTCAAGCTCAAGAAACCAGTGGCGATGTAGTGCGCATTTTGCGCGACCGCAACATGGATATTGACGAAGTTGCCGCGTACAAGACAGTGCATTGTGTTCTCACAGATTTACAAGTTGGCGAAATTCGATCTGCTGACGCAGTATTGGTTGCATCTGGTTCCGCTGTGCGGTCGTGGTGCGAACAGGCTGGTCCAGAAATGAATGGAAAAGTTGTTGCAATTGGAGAGCCGACACACCGAGTTGCCGCTGAATGCGGAATGACGATTAGTGCCGTTGCACGTGAAGCCTCAACCGCAGGGGTTGTTGCCGCGCTTGCTGGCGTATTCGCGTAACTGACCCCCTAGCCTTACTGGCATGGCGTTTCCGCAATCTCGACCCCGTCGTCTTCGTCAAAGCCCAGCACTGCGAGAACTCGTTGCTGAAGTTCGTCTTGGGGTTTCCGATGTAGTTGCACCGCTATTTGTGCGTGAAGGTATTACTGCGCCACAGCCAATTTCATCGTTGTCTGGCGTAATGCAACACACGCTGAAGTCGCTGAAAGAAGAAGTTCGGACGCTTGCCGACCTGGGAGTGCCTGGAGTCATTTTGTTTGGAGTTCCTGCAGTCAAGGACGAAGTTGGATCAGGCGCCTTTGATCCCAATGGAATCGTGCAGGTTGCACTGCGTGAATTGCACGAAGAATTAGGCAATCGCATCGTGTTGATGGCCGACTTGTGTGTTGATGAGTACACATCGCACGGACATTGCGGAGTTCTGAATGCAGCAGGGGATGTTGATAATGATGCGACGCTCGAGATTTATTGCAAAGCCGCATTGGCTCAGGCACAAGCCGGCGCTCAAGTAGTTGCGCCAAGCGGAATGATGGACGGACAAGTTGGGGCCATTCGTGCAGCACTTGACGGCGCCGGTTTTCACGACACCGCGATCATGGCTTATTCCGCAAAGTATGCCTCAGGTTTGTATGGTCCATTCCGCGATGCGGTAGATGTGCAAATTGCTGGTGGCGGTAATCGCAAGGGTTACCAACAAGATTGGCGCAATGCTCGCGAAGCACTTCGTGAAGTTGCAGCCGACATTGAGCAAGGCGCTGACATTGTGATGGTAAAACCTGCCATGAGTTACCTCGATGTCATTGCTGCAGTGAGTCAGCGTGTTGATGTTCCGGTTGCCGCGTATCACGTAAGTGGCGAATACGCCATGATCAAAGCTGCTGCTGCAAATGGCTGGATCGATCACGACACTGTTGCAGTCGAGCAATTGACTGCAGTGAAGCGAGCTGGCGCAGACATTATTTTGACGTATTTCGCGCGTTGGTTCGCCGAAACCCAACAATAGGAGTCGCAATGACTATCCCGTTTTGTGATCCATCTCTCTGTGTGTCTGCAGGTTGCAGCGCAACTGTGTGCACCGGCAAAGCAATTGCATCAAACCACACTTTTTTTGAGCGTTCAGCCAATGTCATTCCTGGTGGTGTGAACTCTTCTATTCGTGCATTCAAATCTGTTGGCGGTGAGCCGTACATCGTTGCTCGCGGCGAAGGCGCACACATTGTTGATGTCGAGGGCAATCGCTACATCGACTTGGTGCAAAGTTATGGCGCAGTAATTTTGGGTCACGCACACCCAGCAATTACCGCTGCATTGCGTGAAGCAGCTGGAGACGGAACGTCCTTTGGCGCACCAACGCCGCGCGAAATGAAATTGGCAGAAGCAATCCGCGAACGAGTGCCAAGTTGCGAACGTGTTCGACTCATGAACAGCGGTACCGAGGCGACAAGTACAGCAGTGCGTCTTGCTCGTGGAGCAACGGGTCGTAAACGGATCATTACCTTTTACGGAAACTTTCATGGTGCAACGGATGCACTATTGGCAGCAGGTGGAAGCGGAATTGCAACGCTTGGAATTCCAGGTACTGCAGGCGTTCCAGAAGAAGCAGTTGCGAACACATTGGTGGTTCCGTACAACGTGGTTCCAGAAATTGGCAACGACGTAGCTGCGGTCATTGTTGAACCAGTAGCTGCGAACATGGGCGTTGTTGCGCCAGCACCTGGTTTCTTGGAAGGTCTACGCGCGGCTTGCGATAAAGCAGGCGCATTGTTGATATTTGACGAAGTGATTACTGGTTTCCGTATTGGCCAAGGTGGCGCGCAAGCAAAGTACGACGTGAAACCCGATATCACATGTTTTGGCAAAGTTATTGGTGGAGGTTTGCCAATTGGGGCGATTGGCGGATCGCGTGCAGTGATGGAAAATCTCACACCAATTGGAAAGGTGTTTCACGCAGGAACACTTGCAGGTAATCCACTAGCAACCGCTGCTGGACTTGCAGCGTTGAACGAACTCACTCAAGACGTATATATGGAACTAGGTGCGCGCGCTCGCGCTTTGTCCACCTTGCTTCGCGATGCGTGTTTAAACGCAGGAATTGTTGCTCAATTTCCTGTCGTGGGAACGCTGGTTGGTGCATTTTTTGGTCCAAACACTCCGACGAATTTCGACGAGGCAAAGCAGACTGACGAAAAAATGTATGCGCGATTGTTCCATGCGATGCTGGCCGAAGGCGTGGCGTTGGCCCCAGGAGCATACGAAGCACTGTTTGTTGGGCTTGGTCATACCGATTCGGTTATGCAACAGCTTGCTGAACGCACTGAACGTGCTGCACACGCAGCAGTTCGTGCGCAATAGATTTACTACATGCGTTATTTCTTCACCGCAAGGTTGTGGGCAGCGCTAGGCATGTTGCTCGGCGCCTCGGCCTTGGTGTTTGCAACATTGTTGCTGGTGAATGGCGGTTCGTCGGCAAGTAGTTCAGGCAGTCGCGTAATAGATGTAGTGGCTGCCGTGACCACCACCGAGTTCGGTGACGGCTGGCAGATCTCGGACGGTAAATCAGTAGGCGATGCAACACTTTCGCTCGATGACGGTCGAACGTTGCACATTGTTGACGGCACACCTGGCGAAGTGACGTGTGAGTTGCCAACAATTCCGTATTCATGCGTAATAGTTGCCGACACGTTGGGCTCTGGGGTGTTGTGGTTTGCACTCGTTCCATCTGATTCAAGTAATGGAAAAGAAATACTGACCCTTCCAGCACTTGTTGACATGTTGCAAGGCGGAGACTTAGGGGTGTTGAGCAATGGATGGGTAGTTCCACTGGCTACTCCAACAGTGCGTAATTGCGACACGGAAACCACTTCGCTGCGTGACTTCATTAATAAATTCCCAGACGGGAATGCAATCGCGTTACTGAATTTGTATCAAGATCAAATTACGGAAGTGGTGTGCACCGGCCCGTAACGAGCCTGAAGTTACTTCGCTGATTCGCGAGGTGTGGTGCCAACTGGATGCGGTGGCGTAGTCAACATTGCAAAGTCTGTATCAATGGTGTCGAACGATGTCGTTCCATTTTCTAGTGCAAGGAAGATTTCGGACTCTGGTGAGCACCATGTCTCATATTCGCTCTTCCATTGCTCGCTTGCTGGGTCTGCCCCAGAAATGGTGTAACGCTCGTGACACACAACGCCAAGAATTTGTGCTTCGGTAAGCCCGCCGCCTGCCTTCTCGCCTTGCATTGGCATTGGGTTTCCGTTGTAAGAAAGCGGAGCATGTGCGCCACCCTCACGATTTGGGTCTCCGTAGAACTTGATGTTTTGCGATGCGTAGGCCTGGCTACCCGTGTAGACGAAGTTCAACATGTCTTCAATCTTTGGGAAGGTTTTCAGAACTTCGCCGCCAGCAAATACTCGACCTGCGCCGCCTTGGCCTTCGGCACCATGGCAACCTGCGCACGACCCGTACACCGTTGCTCCAATAGCGAGCGGACCTTCAACAACTTTTTCTTGTGGCTTCAACGCGAGCATGTACATAAATGCCCATAGCGGAAGCAGGCTGAGAGTGGCCATTGCCCAGAATGGGATTTTCTTACGTGACTTTGCGGCAACTACGTAACTCGGGTCAGGCTTTGGAGCAGGAGCCGAAGCGGCAACCGGTGCAGCAGATTTTGCAACTGCCGGTGTCGAGGATGTGGTGGCAGGCGCCGATGTACCAGAGTCTGAACTTGCAACGCCTGAAGCAGCTTCCCGTCGTTCCTTCGAACGCTTGAGTAGATGTTCGGGTATTTCAGTCACAGTGTTCCTCGTATACGTCGTGTGCCAATGAGGGTGGTGCCCTCGACAATGATCTTTCCCCACTCTAAATCACGGAGTAGGGGCGCGATAAACACTAGGGACTGAGCGCCCCGATTAGGAAATTTTAGTTCAACCGATTGCCCTGAATCTGGTGCTCAACGTCACAGGTGCGCACGATTGCACAACCTCGTTGTTTTCACCTATTTGAGGATTGCCCGACTAGTCTCGGACAGAGATTTGACGAGGAAAGGCATCCCTGCAAACCATGCTGGCAATAGACATTCTTCGATGGCCGGGAGTGAACCAAGCGTTCATATTCTCACTCGCCCTCACACTTGCGATGACGTATGGCGTGTATTTGGTGGGCAAGCGTCGACCTGTTGACCGCAAAGCAACATGGGGTGAGACCATGTTTGGTGCTGTCTATGTTTTCGCCATTTTGTTCATTGCCTTTGGTGTGGTTCCTCACCAATTCATTGACCATGCCGACAAGAACCTTGGGTGGCGTAAAGACAAATTGATTTTTGGACCCTTTGACTTATTGAAGCCAAAGGCATATGGCGGGCAGTTTCCATTCACCATGAGCTATGAAGCCATTCGCGACACCATCGTTGTGCTCATCCATGTTGTGTTGATGACCATCATGGTGAAAATGTTCAATTGGTGGCAGAAGCGCGGCGAAGTGAAGCCGAAAGAAATTGCAACCTCAACGTACGGTCGCCCGTTGGTTCGTAAAGGCTAATTTCCATGACGAAGACCGACGCCAATCCACCGATGCCCTTGTGGTCAGACGAGTATCAACTCGTTGAAGTGGATGCCGACTACCTCGCAAAGGCTGTGAAGCCAAAGCAATTCATTCATATTGATCAGAGTGAATGCATTATGTGTGAGGGTTGCGTCGACATTTGCCCATGGAAGTGCATCCACATGGTGACACCAGACGCGATTGCCGAAGCACAGGGCACAGAAATGCCGGGCTCAGACCCAAGTGACAACGTGCTGTTCATCATTGATGACGATGTATGCACACGTTGCGCACTTTGCGTTGATCGCTGCCCAACAGGCGTCATCATTCTTGGCAAAGTTGGAGCACCTGCTGCAACCGGCGATTCACATACTCGAACAGCAAATCACGGCTACGCATACGGCATGCGGTTGTAGAAGTTTCAGGACACGGAGAAACATATGGCAAGCACAATTGAAGAAAAGCCTCGCCTCACGCTAAAAGAGCGTGCAGCGAAGTTGGGCGAAACATTGCAGGGAAGTCAGGCGTGGAACTCAATTTTCCGCCCTGGTTCAATTTTCCGCAAGGGATACACCGACTCACCACGTAACCGTTCATACGTCATCATGAACTCGGTGCTGTATCACTTGCACCCAGTGAAGGTGAAGCGACACGCAGTAAAGGTCAGTTACACACTGTGCCTTGGCGGACTCAGCTTCTTCTTGTTCATTTTGCTCACCGTTACGGGCATTTTCTTGATGTTCTTCTATCGACCAACAGCAGCTAATGCGTGGCAAGACATTCAGTCGTTGCAAACATCAGTGACGTTTGGACTGATGGTGCGCAACATGCATCGATGGGGTGCTCACCTCATGGTGCTCAGCGTGTTCTTGCATATGGCTCGCGTGTTTTACCACGGTGCATATAAAGCCCCTCGCGAATTCAACTGGGTTGTTGGCGTTATTTTGCTCACGCTCACGTTGCTACTTTCATTTACTGGTTACCTCTTGCCGTGGGACCAACTTGCGCTCTGGGCGGTTGCGGTGGGTACCAACATGATGGGTTACTCGCCAGTGATTGGATCACAAGTTCGATTCGTGTTGCTCGGCGGTGTTGAAATTGGCGCAGAAACGTTGTTGCGCTGGTATGTGTTGCACGTGTTGCTTTTCCCATTCGTTACCGTAATTTTCTTGGCCATTCACTTCTGGCGAGTGCGCAAAGACGGCGGAATTTCGGGTCCATTGTGATGAGTGCAACTATCGAAAGGATGATCAGTAATGACTGAAATTCCAGAACACCTCTTGAAGCGCGCACAAGCAGCTCGCGAAAAAGCGGCAGCTGAAGCAGGCGCGCCAGCGGAAGCAGAAGCATCGGGCGATTCACGTATTCCTGCGCATCTGCTTGAGCGCAGCAAGGCAGCAAAGGCCGGCGGTTCAGTTGCGGTTGCAGATAAACCGAGTGGCGCAGTAGTTACTGCACCAGCAGAGGGAAATGTTCCGATGGCTGCTGGTCCTGGTGGACACACGCAGCGATTGCTCACCGTTGTTAAGTCTGGATCAATTCAAGACGTCAAGTCTGAACCAGTTGACAAAGTGCACACGTGGCCACACTTGCTCGCTGTTGAATTTGTTGCAGCTCTTGCATGTACGGCGTTCTTGTTTGTGTTCTCGTGGGTAGTGAATGCACCACTCTTGCAAGCTGCAAACTTCAACCAAACACCAAACCCGTCAAAGGCACCTTGGTACTTCCTTGGTCTTCAGGAATTGCTCACCATGTTCCACCCGATGATTGCTGGTGTGACTCTTCCAACCGTTGGTCTCGTGGCATTGATGTTTTCCCCGTACCTTGACAAAACAGCGTCAAATCATCCTGAAGATCGCAAGTTCATGACCAGCATGTTTACGATCTTCCTCATGTTCTGGGCTGTACTCGTAATCATCGGCTCGTTCTTCCGTGGACCTGGATTTAACTTCACGTTCCCATGGCGTGACGGAATCTTTTTCGAGCTCTAAGGCGACACGTATATATATGACAACAATTCAAATCATCACTATCGCAATCGCGGTCCTTATCGTTGCGGGGGTTGGCATTGTGCTGACTTCTTCGCGCGCCTCAGGCGTTCGGGGAACTGGAACACTTGCACGCGAAACACGCAAGAAGGATCGTGGAGCAGTTGACCCGGAACAACTCACCGGCCGTCAATTCGAGGCAGTCGTACGAAAGCAGAATTCTGCAATCGTTGCAGCACCAAAGGCTGAAGTTGAGCCGTGGGTCGCCCCAGACGAAGAAGCACTCGGCGTAACTCGTCGTAAGTTTTTCAACCGCGCAATTATCACGCTCATGAGCGCAAGCCTCGGTGGGTTTGGTGCATCCCTCATCGGATTTCTCTGGACAAGTTCATCGGGCGGATTTGGTTCGAAGATCACGATTGGAAACCTGACTGATGTCACCGCGCAGATTCGTGCGAATAAAGGATTTCTTTACTTTCCACAAGCACGCACATGGATAACTGAATATCCAAAAGAATCGTTGTCTAAAGGCAAAGTTGCCTACGGTCATCAGGCTCCGGTGTATGCAGGACTCGAATCTGGAATTATTGCGCTCTATCAAAAGTGTCCGCACTTGGGTTGTCGTGTTCCTGAATGCAAGAGCTCACAGTGGTTCGAATGCCCATGTCACGGATCGCAATACAACCGTGTTGGTGAAAAGAAGGGTGGTCCAGCACCACGTGGAATGGATCGCTTCGGCGTTTCAGTAACCAATGGTGTGGTTGTTGTCGATACCGGAACAGTGTTTGGTGGTCCGCCAATTGGCACGAACACCACTGGTCAAGAAGCTGAAGGCCCACACTGCGTGGGCGGAGGTCACCACTAATGGTTGCAGATATCACTACAAACGTTGCGTGGTTTTTCCTTATTACCGCACTGTCTGGTTGGGCGCTGTATGGCCTTGCCAACATTCGTAAGAGTCGTGCAGAAATTGGATCTGAAATCAAGCTTGCTGCAAACCGCAAGCCGTACTACGACGACGACATTCTTGAAGGCAAGAAAATTGAGCGCACTCAACTCATCGGAATTTTGTTCCTTGCAGTTATCACGCTTGCGTTGCCGCTGTACTGGATTCTTGAGCCAGGCCGTCAAGAGGGCGCAAAAAATGGTTGGGATCATCGCTTCGAGTCATGGGGTGGTCGACTATTTGATGTGACTGCAAACGGCGGCTTCAATTGCGCAGGTTGCCACGGTGGAACAAAGGGTTCTGGTGGTGCTGCTGTGTATGCGCTTACCGATTCAAAGACTGGTGAAGTTCGCGAAGTGAGTTGGAAGGCTCCTGCGCTGAACACCATTTACTACCGTTTCAGCGAAAGCGAAATTCGTTTCATTCTTGAATACGGTCGTCCGTTCTCACCAATGTCACCGTGGGGTGTAGTTGGTGGTGGCCCAATGAACGATCAACAAATTCAAACCGTGCTGTCGTATTTGAAGAGCATTCAAATTCCTCGCGAAGACTGCACGGTTGTTGATGCCGACCCACGCATTTGCGATGGTGGACATTTGCCAAAGGCCAAGCAGGACGAAATCACTGCAGAAGCGCAGCGTTTGGTTGCAGCAGGAACGTATTCCACTCTTGGTGAAGCATTGTTCAATCTTGATTTGGGTGGTGGAAACTATTCGTGTGCTCGTTGCCATACAAAGGGCTGGTCATACGGTGACCCACAAATCACTGGTGGTGGTGCGCTTGGTCCAAACCTCACGGGTGGTTCAGCAGTTCGTCAATTCCCTGTGAAGAACGACATGATGAATTTCATTAAGGGCGGAAGCGAATACGGCAAGCGTTATGGCGAACAAGGTCAGGGCAGCGGACGCATGCCTGCATTTGGCGCCATGCTTACCGATGAACAAGTCAATGCAATCGTCGACTACGTGCGAGGTCTCTAAATGTTGTCAACTCTTCTTGCAATCTCGTGGGAACCAGAAATTCGAGGAATCGTTGTAGTTCTTATTGCGGTTGTCGTGCTTATTGGCGGCAGTTATCTCATCGTTGGAACCAACGTTGGAGCGCGACTTGGACTACTCATCATTCTTTCCGCATTCTTTGGATGGATGACCGTCATGGCCGCAGTGTGGTGGACATATGGAATCGGTCTGAAAGGACCAGAGCCCACATGGAAGCCGGCAGAACCGGTCACCATTATTCGCGATGCGGCGTTGCTCAGTGCAGCAGGGATAGTTGATGGTTCGATTGCCGATGCTGCCACTCCAGCAGAAACTTCTGCTGCAGCATCAACACAGTTGCAAGCAGAAGGTTGGACATTGCTCGACGAAGCCGACCCACAACGTGGTCAAGCCGTAGCTGCTTCGGATGCGGTATTGCAGATTGAAGCAAAAGAGTTTGCCGTTGGTGATTACTTGAGCGTTGCGGTGTTCGATCGTGGTGGAGAACGCTTCCCAAAGATCAACGATTCACTTGACTTCGTGGCGTTTTTCCATAAGGCGCGTTACGCATTGGTTGAAGTAGTGCCAGTTGTTCCTCAGCGCACCGAACCAGGCCGCGCTCCTGCTCGTCCAGTTGCTGATGAAACTCAGCCACATCGGTACGTCTATTTGATTCGCGACTTGGGTGCAAAACGTCAACCAGCAATCATGATTACGTTTGGATCAGGGCTTATCTTCGCGATCATGTGTTGGTTGCTCCACCGTCGAGACCTTGCGCTTCGCGAGAATTTCGCCAGTGACAAAACGCCTGTTAAGGCATAAGGGAATTTCGTGGGCCAGTACCTTCCGATAGTGGTGTTGGCCACCCTCGCTGTGTTGTTTGGCGCGATCAGTCTTGTCGCATCAAAACTGTTGGCACCTCGTCGGCCTAACACTGCAAAATCTGCACCATACGAATGTGGAATTGTGCCAAGTCGCGAAGCGCCTGAGCGTTTTCCGGTCAGTTTTTACATCATTGCCATGTTGTTCATTATGTTCGACATTGAAATCATTTTCGTATATCCATACGCGGTTTCGCATGCCGCCCTTGGACCATATGCATTTTTTGAAATGATCACATTCAGTGCAGTGTTCTTTGCGGCGTTTGTTTACGCAATTGCTCGCGGCGCACTTGATTGGGGTCCAATCAAGAAGGCTGTTCGATTGGATGACAATTCGTCTAATCCGATGACTTCTGATTCACGTACTTTCACGAGCACGATTCGCCGAGTTGGTTTCGAAGGTCGCAACGAGGGAGCCGCCGCCTAATGGGAATTGTGCGCAATGTTCTTGACGATGGCCTAGAGGGCCTCGACCACAACTTCCTCACCGGTCGCATTGAAGACCTGGTCAAGTGGTCGCGTTCGCGTTCAAGTTGGGGTGCAACCTTTGGTCTCGCTTGTTGCGCAATCGAAATGATGGGAACAGGCGCACCGCATTACGACCTTGCGCGCTTTGGCATGGAAGTGTTTCGCGCTTCACCTCGTCAGGCCGACATCATGATTGTTGCTGGACGTGTAAGTCAAAAAATGGCACCAGTGCTTCGTCAGGTGTACGACCAAATGATGGAGCCTAAATGGGTGATCAGCATGGGTGTGTGTGCCAGCAGCGGCGGAATGTTTAACAACTACGCCATCGTTCAAGGTGTTGACCAAGTTGTTCCAGTTGACGTGTATGCACCTGGATGCCCACCAACACCAGAGACACTGATTCACGCAATTGAAACGTTGCACCAACTTATTGAAGATGGCGAAATCATGCGTCGCCGCGCAACGAGTGGTGCTGGTGCGAATGTGCACATTCAAGAAGTTCCTGCAGGAATCACCACTCCAGTCATTCTTGGGTCGAGGTAATTGCGGTGAGCACCGAAGCATCCACTACACCTGCGACCTTGCACGGTTGTTTGCTTGGTGATTCTCGCGGTCAGGCAGTGCTCTTTGTGCCGAAACAGTCGTACATGTCAACTATGAAGAAGCTTGTTGACGATGGTTTTGAAATGTGCGTTGACTTAACTGCGGTTGACTTTTTGACACATGCTTCGCGCACACTTCCCGACAGTGTCGCTGCAGAACGTTTTGAGATCGTGGTCAACTTGTTGTCACTCAGCAAGCGTGAGCGCTTGCGCGTACGTGTGCAAGTAAGCGAGTCGGACCCAAACATTGATTCATTGTTCGACTTGTACCCAGGTACCGAAGCAATGGAACGCGAAGTATTTGACATGTTTGGCATTTCATTTGCTGGTCATCCAGACCTCACTCGCATTTTGATGCCAGAAGACTGGCAAGGCCACCCGTTGCGCAAGGATTACGCACAGGGTCGCATTCCCGTGCAGTTCAAGGGAGCCGCATCGTGACCCCGCGCGAAAGCGACACCGTTGTTTCTGCGGCGGCAGGAACCAACGAAGGAAATCAAGAACTTCGTTCACGTTCTGAACTGACTGCAAAAGAAGTGATGCGTGAAGTTGGCGCAGTGTTGCGCATGAGCGAAGCAGACGCCGCGCTTCTTGCCGAAGTAGAAGCCGACCCGGGCGAAGATCAGACCATGATCATCAACATGGGTCCACAGCACCCAAGTACACACGGTGTGTTGCGACTAATGCTCGAACTAAAAGGTGAAACCGTTCTGCGATGCAAGCCGATTATTGGGTACTTGCACACAGGCATGGAAAAAACAGGCGAGTCGCTCACGTTCATGCAGGGTGGAACCAACGTCACGCGCATGGATTACCTGTCACCGCTGAATAGCGAATTGGTTTTCAGTATGGCTACCGAGAAATTGCTCGGTATCGATGGCGACATTCCAGAACGCGCGGTGTGGATTCGCATGTTGTTGTCCGAACTAAATCGCATGAGCAGCCACTTGTTGTTTATGGCAACGAACGGCATGGACATCGGTGCTGTCTCCATGATGCTGTACGGATGGCGCGAACGCGAAGTGGTGTTGCGCTTTTTCCAAAAGGTCACCGGACTGCGCATGAATCACAACTTCATTCGTCCTGGCGGAGTTGCAGCAGACTTGCCAGCCGATTGGCGCGACGATGTGATGTCGATTTTGGACATGTTGCCAGACCGTCTTGGTGAATATGACGTATTGATGACCAACCAGCCAATTTGGCGCGAACGGTTGCAAGGTGTTGGCATCATCACGCAAGCTGAAGCAATTGCGCTGGGTGCAACTGGCCCAATTTTGCGCAGTACTGGCTTGGCTTGGGACTTACGTCGCGACATGCCATACATGCATTACGACGAACTTGAATTTGATGTGATCGTTGGCAGTTATGGCGATGCATTCGATCGTTATGCAATTCGCTTGAACGAAATTCGCGAATCAATGCGCATCGTGCGTCAAATTCTGGATCGTGTTCCACGTGGCGACTACCGAATTCAAGACAAGAAAGTTACGCCACCGCCACGCGCTCGCATTGACGAATCAATGGAAGCACTCATTCACCACTTCAAGATCTTCACGGAAGGTTTCAAAGTTCCAGAAGGCGAAGTGTATGTAGCAATTGAAAGCCCACGAGGCGAAGTTGGTTGCTACATCGCTAGCGATGGATCACCAACTCCGTATCGCATGCATGTTCGCGCGCCGTCATTTGTAAACGTGCAGGCTCTTCCACACATGATGCGCGGCGGTTTGGTTGCCGATGCTGTCGCCGTAATTTCTTCTGTAGACCCAGTGCTTGGCGAGGTAGACCGATGAGCCGATTGACCGACGCAAACGTTGTTATTGCTAAAGAAATTATTGGTCGTTATCCACGACCAAAGTCTGCACTCGTTCCGCTGTTGCATTTGTCGCAAGAACAAAACGGGTACATCACGCGCGAAGCGATGGTGCATCTTGGTGAACTCGTTGGCGTTACTTCGGCAGAGGTGTATGGAACCGCAACCTTCTACGAAATGTTCCGCTTCGAGCCAGTTGGCAAGTACCTCATCAACATGTGCGGCACCATGTCGTGTGCCCTCATGGGTGCTGGCGAACTCATGCATCATGCCGAGCACAAGCTTGGTGTGAAGGCAGGCGGAACAACTGCCGATGGCATGTTCACGCTTGCTCACGCCGAATGCCAAGCGGCATGCACCGAAGCACCAACGTTGCAAGTGAACTACCGCTACCGATTCCATGTCACGCCAACCGATTTCGACAACTTGGTGGACGACCTGCGTGCAGGAAGACTTGCCGACGAAATTCCTGCACACGGCGTGCTCGCAAAAGTTCGTCAACGCATTCCGGCCGACAAGGGTGTGGGTGCAGTAGCTCCAGAAGATGTAACTGAAGGCCCTGCATGGCTAGACGGGAAGCCTGCATTATGAGTTCGTACCCGCACGCACCAGGATTTGTTGCCGGCGATCGCCCGAAAGTGGTCACTTCACGTTTCGAATACACCGATTCGTTCACCATTGAGCGCTACTTGGCAACCGATGGTTATGCGGCACTTCGCAAAGCATTGTCGAAGCCCGCAGCAGACATTCACGAAGAAGTGAAAGGCGCGACCGTGCTTGGTCGCGGTGGTGCAGGTTTCCCTGCAGGAACCAAGTGGGGACTTACCCCTCAGCAAGTGTGGCCACGATATTTAGTAGTGAACGGTGACGAGAGCGAACCGGGCACCTACAAAGACCGCTTGCTCATGGAGCGCGACCCGCACCAGTTGATTGAAGGTTGCCTCATTGCGTGTTACGCAGCAGGTTTGTCGCAGTGCTTTTTGTACATCCGTGGTGAAATGGCGCTTGCGCAAGAACGAGTTGCCACAGCATTGAACGAGGCGTACGCAGCTGGTTATGTAGGCAAAAACATTCTTGGTTCAAAGTTCTCTGTTGACATTGTGTTGCACTGGGGAGCAGGCGCGTATGTCGTTGGTGAAGAAACTGCATTGATTGAAAGCCTTGAAGGCAATCGCGGAATGCCACGTTTGAAGCCGCCGTTCTTTCCAGCAGCAAATGGTTTGTACGGTCAGCCAACCATTGTGAACAACGTAGAAACGTTGGCTAACTTGCCATGGCTTATTCGCAATGGCGTCGAGGCTTACACCGCTATTGGCACTAAGACTTCGCCGGGAACGCGCATGGTTGCAGTGTCAGGACACGTGAAGCGCCCAGGTGTGTACGAAATTATTAACGGCACCACCACATTCCGCGACTTAATATTTGGCGAAGAGTTCTGTGGCGGTATTCGCAACGGAAACAAGTTGAAGGCATTTGTTCCGGGCGGCGGTTCTGCTCCATGGTTTACGCCAGATCAACTTGATCTTCCATTCGAAGCAAGCCAAGTTGGGCCAGCAGGTTCGATGCTTGGTTCCGGCGCAATCATGGTCATGGACGAGACCACCGACATTCCTGCTGCAGCACTAACGCTCACACACTTTTATGCTCACGAATCGTGCGGTAAGTGCACGCCATGTCGCGAAGGCGGAACGTGGTTAGAGCGAATTCTTACTCGTGTAGTGAATGGCACCGGAACTGACGCAGATTTGCAGCAACTCATTGAAGTGGGAACCAGCATTTGTCCGGGCGATTTCCCACACGCATCAAATGAAGCACTCGGTCTTTCTGCGGTTCCATTCCCATACAAGATGACCACCATTTGTTTCGTTGGTCCATCGGCATACGCACCAATTCACTCTGCGCTCACCTTGTTTAGAAGTGAATTCGAGGCTCGCGTAACCAAGCGAATCACCATTCCTGTTACTGCCGTTGGAGCCGCATCATGACCACAGTCGATCCAGCGAACACAACACCGGTTGACCCAAACGCGGTCAGCCTCACCATTAACGGCAAAGTTGTTTCAGCTCGCAAGGGTGACTTGATCATTGCTGCTGCCGACAAGTCAAACGATTTCATTCCACGTTTTTGTTATCACCCGCGCATGGCACCAGCAGGCATGTGTCGGCAGTGCTTGGTAGAAGTTGAAGGACCACGTGGCCCAATGATGGTGGTGTCGTGCATGACGCCTGTTGCTGAAGGGCAAGTAGTTCGTACCGAAACCGAGCAAGTGAAGAAAGCGCAAGAAGGCGTTCTCGAATTGTTGCTTGCAAACCATCCACTCGACTGTCCGGTATGCGACAAGGGCGGCGAGTGCCCGTTGCAAGACCAAGCGTTCAGCCATGGCCCAGGTGAAAGTCGCTATGTAGAAGAGAAGCGTCACTACGAAAAGCCAATTCCAATTAGTGACAACGTATTTTTGGATCGTGAGCGTTGCATCTTGTGTGATCGTTGCACGCGATTTGCCGATGAAGTTGCAGGCGACGCACTGATTTCGTTTACCAGCCGCGGCAACAACACGCAGGTAATGACATTTCCGGACGAACCATTCAGCAGCTACTTCTCGGGCAACACCGTGCAGATTTGCCCAGTTGGTGCGTTGACTGCAAAGCCGTATCGCTTCAAGGCTCGTCCGTGGGACTTGGATCAAACCGAAAGCACATGCACTACATGCTCAGTTGGTTGTCGCACCGTGGTGCAAAGCAGCCGCGATGAGTTGGTTCGCTATCAGGGAGTTGACATTGACCCAGTGAACTGGGGCTGGTTGTGCGACCGCGGTCGTTTCAATTTCGAATCGGTGAATTCCGATGAGCGGTTAACCACTCCGTTCGTGAAAGACGCACAGGGCAACCATGTTGCAACCACGTGGTCTGGTGCGCTCGATGCCGCTGCACGCATGTTGCGTACATCACTTGCTGTTTCTCCTGAATCGGTAGCCATTATTGGTGGAGCACGCGGAACAAACGAAGATGCATTTGCTTGGGCACAACTTGCTGATGCAATGGGTGTGAATCAACGCGATGCTCAGCTTGCCGATGGCCTGCCAGCAGAAGTGTTTGCTTTGCCGCAGGCGTCGATTGACGAAGCGGTTGCTGCAAACACCATCATCTTGCTGTCACCAGACTTGAAGGAAGAACTTCCAGTTCTGTACCTGCGTGTTCGTGACGTTGCTCAAAAACGTAAGTCAAAAGTGGTCGAAATTACTTCGCGCCCAACAGGCCTTACGCCAAGTGCGTGGAAGACCGTGTTGGTTGAGCCGGGTAAAATTGCCTCAACCATTAGTGCGGGCCTTGACCCGGTCATCCTGAAGCAGATCGCCAGTGGATCAGTTTCGGTGATTGTTGGTCGCATGAACTTGGCAGAAAGCGCAGAGTCAACTGTGCTCGCACTTGCCGAAATTTTGCACGTTGCCCCACAGGCCAAGGTCCTTCCTGCATTGCGCAGAGGCAATGTTCGCGGTGCAATA
>Ga0209597_1000523_pt1 | contig 25348 bp, 24 predicted proteins | sample M_140625_MF_Meta_FD_187316 | JGI IMG/M metagenome (GOLD analysis project Ga0209597, IMG submission 187316) | Freshwater microbial communities from Lake Montjoie, Canada to study carbon cycling - M_140625_MF_MetaG (SPAdes) (version 2) | ecosystem: Environmental > Aquatic > Freshwater > Lake... | reverse complement strand
CTTCAGGCGGGCGTAAGGTCGCTGGAACGTTCCCGGTCCACTGCCCCAGAGCGGATGCTCCCAAGTGTTCTGCACAGCGGCTTTCCAATAATCGGTTCGCGCCACGGCACTGGTCGCCCCTTTGGCAAAGTAGCCAGCAAAGCGAAGTCCAAAAAGCCCTAGTCCACCGGCCAATAACAGCGCCACCCAAGCCGCCTTGATTCGGGCTGAACCCGGCCGCAAGAGCAGTGCGACCGCACCGACCCCGATCGCTACCAACCAACCGGCCTTAGACCCCGTCCAATACAGGGTCAGGAGGCCGAGCACAGCAAAGCTTCCCACCACCAAGCGCCGGACCGAGGCCTTCAGGGTGCCGCTCACCGTTGCCAGCACCGCCAAGGACGCCGGCAAGAGCAACAGAATCATTCCAGCCAGCGCATTCGGATAAACCATCGTGCCGTTCACACGCGCCCGCTTCATCTTGTCGAGGATGACCGGATTGGCAATTTCCACGCCGTTGGTCTGGATGAGCAGAAGATTGGCCCTCAATTCCGCCAACGACGACTCCGTGAAATTGGTCCAACCCGTCGCCTGCCCTTCGAGCAACACTTGATAGTCTTGGCGCAATTCAAAGAGGTGCTGTTGGGCGGCCCTGTTGAGGCAGAGACCGAAACCCGCGATGAGTCCGACCCAGAGCCAACCGCTGCGCAGTGCCGGACCCAACACCAGAAAACCCAGGCTGTAGCAGGCCAGGCAGCCGGCCAGTTGAGGGAGCGTCAACCCGGTGAGCACCGGATCAATCGAACGGCCCGCCGCCAACGACTGCCACGCCATCCAGATGGCAGGCAAAATGAGCAGGAGTGCTGGAAAGTGGCGACCCCGGAGCGACTCCATCGGCTTGGAAGTCATCACTCCGACCACGACCAGCACCATTAGGAACGGCGGGGCCAGGCGCGACGGCCACGGCTGCTGAAGCCACTCCGCCGCATCCCGGGGCATGGGAATTTGTGCATCGAGAATGACGGGGTTGCCCCACTTCAGAATGCAAAGCCCCAAGAACGCGCCGAAAATCAGGGCAAAGAAACGCAGTGCCTCCGGACTGGAAGAACGAGTGGGAGATGCGGGGCCATTCACAAGGTCAACCTCAGCAGACCGACTTCCAGGGCCAAGGCCTCCTGAACATTGGTGTGGAGGAGTCGCTGGGTACTTTCCCAACTCTCCAGATTATTTTGCGCCTGGGCCACCTTGAGGCGGGCCGCCACGGCCTCCGTGGCAGATTCCAACGTGGGAAAGAAGGCTGATTCACCCGTGACCCCGCAAACCCGCAGCCACACGTCGCGCAGCCAGGCCTGGAGACCCGCCAGGTATTCTCCGCGACGACGACGGTATTCGGCCTCGATGGCCGCGGTCAGGGCATCCTCCCACTGCTCCTTCTGGACCGGTGTGGCATCCGGGTACTTGGCTAGCGGCGAAGTCGCGGTCAATTGCTCCTCGATCACCTCGCGCGCCGCCGCCAGCGACTCGAGCAAGGTGCCCAGGAGTTGATAGCGAGCCAGGACCCCGGTCGAACCCGGTGCGGCTTTACGCGCGAAATCGGTGACCCATCGACCGACCTCATCACCCACTCGAAAGGGCCTCACACCGAAGCTGACCCGTTGGCATCGGGAAAGAATTGTCTCCAATAGCCGGCTCGGCTCGGTGGTCAGGAGAATTAGCACGGAACCGGCCGGCGGCTCCTCCAGGGTCTTGAGAAAGATATTGGCCGCCGACGTGTTCATGCGATCGGCCCCGGCAAAGATCACCATCTTATGAAACCCCTGCATGGGTTTGAGAGTGATCATGCGGACGATCTCGCGCGTCTGGTCAGCACTGATTTGGCGGGACTTGTTCTCCGGACGCACCCAGGTGACGTCGGCATGGTTGCGCGCGGCGATCCGATGGCAGTTGGGGCACTGGCCACAGGGAGCCATGGGGGTGCCGCCCGGGGATCGTTCCGGAGGCGCGGAGCAGTTCAACGTCTGGGCCAACGCCTCCGCCCCCACCTCGAGCGAATCCATGTCATCGCCAATAAAGAGATACCCATGGGCCAGGCGATCCCGCGACAGGCTTCGCCGCAGGAGTTCCCAAGCTTTGGACGAGGCAAGATCCGAATCCATGGATGCAGGCAACGGAGTGAACGCAGTGGCTACTTCTTGGCCATTTCCTTGGCCCAACTGTCCTTGAGTCCCAGGGTCCGGTTGAAGATCAGGGGCACCGAGGTGGGAGCAACGCCCGTCGGGGAATACGGCACATCCAGGGTAAAATATCCCACGCGCTCGAACTGGAAGCGGTCGGTTTGGCGGGCTTCAGCCAGGGACGGCTCCAGCAAAGCGGTGATGGTGTGAGCGCTCTCAGGGTTGAGGACCGACTTGAAATCCCGCCCCTCGGCCTCCGGTGCCTCTTCGGTGAACAACCGGTCGTACAGGTGCACCTCGGCCCGAATGGCATGGGCGGCGCTCACCCAATGGATGGTTCCCTTGACCTTCTTGGCCGCATTGGCTCCGCCGCTGCGGGTCTCAAGATCGGCCGTGCAGCGCAGTTCGACCACCGCACCGGCGGCATCTTTGACAACTTCGTCACAGTGAATGATGCAGGCGTACTTGAGCCGAACCTCGCCGCCCGGACGCAGCCGAAAATACTTCGGCGGCGGCACTTCCATGAAGTCGTCGGAGTCGATCCACAGCTCGCGGGTAAAGGCGATCTTGCGCGTGCCCAACTCAGGATTGGACGGGTTGTTGACCGCATCGAACCAGTGGGTTTCGCCCTCGGCGATGTTGGTCAACACCACCTTGATGGGCCGCAGCACGGCCAGGCGGCGCAAGGCCACGAGGTTCAGGTCATCGCGGATACAGCTCTCGAACACCGACACCTCGGTGAGGCCGTTGTACTTGGTCACGCCGATGGCGGAGGCGAAGGCGCGCAACGCCTCGGGCCGAACGCCCCGACGACGCAGGCCGCTCAAGGTCGGCATGCGCGGATCATCCCAACCGCTGACCAGGCCTTCTTCGACAAGCTGCAGCAACTTGCGCTTGCTCATCACCGTGTAGCCGAGGCTCAGACGGGCGAACTCAATTTGGCGGGGCAGCGTGCGCGGAAGGTCGAGCGACTGAAGCACCCAATCGTAGAACGGCCGATGAATCTCGAACTCGAGCGTGCAAATCGAGTGGGTGATGCCCTCCAAATAATCGCTGATCGGATGGGCGTAATCGTACATCGGGTACAGGCACCAACGGTCTCCAGTCCGGTGGTGCGTGGCATGGCGGATCCGGTACAGGGCCGGGTCACGCAAATGAATGTTCGGCGACGCCATGTCGATGCGCGACCGAAGGGTGCGGGTGCCGTCTGGGAACTCGCCCTTCCGCATGCGCTCGAACAAATCGAGGTTCTCCTCCACGGAGCGCTCGCACCATGGGCTAGGCTTGCCGGGCCGCTCGGGCACACCCCGGTACTCAGACATCTCTTCCGGGTTCAGGTCGCACACGTAGGCCTTGCCCCGGCGGATGAGTTCCACCGCGAAGGCGAGCATTTGCTCGAAATAATCGGAAGCAAAGAACGGCTCGAGAGTTCGGCCCGAGGCCTCCGAGGTCAGCACCGCGGACCCGCTCACATCGCCGGGCACCTTGCGGCCCAGGCGGTCGTCGGCCCAACCGCCGATGAGCCAATCGACATCGGCCTGGATGGACTCGACGTACTCGACCTCTTCCTTGGTGGGATTGGTGTCATCCATCCGCAGGTTGCAACGTCCGTGCGTCTCCCGGGCGATGCCGAAGTTGAGGCAAATGGATTTCGCATGGCCGATGTGCAGGTAGCCATTGGGCTCCGGCGGAAAGCGGGTGACGCTGAGCGGGTGCTTCCCGGACTGGAGATCCTCCGCGACGATATCGCGGATGAAGTCTGCCGGGGCGGGAGGCGTCGTGGGTTCAGATTCCGACATACAGGTTCTTCACAAGAGTCTTACGGCCACCCCGGGGGAAGTCGAGAACCTCAGTCGGTAGCACAGAGCAAACCTGCGGCCTCAGGAGTCTTGTTTCCGCGGCCTGTTCACCTCGAATGCATCCTCGGTGATGCTCCGCGGGTCAGGTCTGCGTTCACAGGTAACGTGGCTGAGCGGCGGTTTTTGGCACTCCGCGCCAACCGGAATCAGGATGTTCACGTTCCAGCACTCACTCCGGTGAGAGACGGATGCTCCTCTTGAGACTGACTGCCATTGCCAACTGGCTGGGTTGCCAAACTGTCAGAAGACGTTGCCTGCCCCTCATTCCCCTCACTCCCTGCTATTTTTCTAGCAACTTTGCCAACAGAAACGCTTGGGCGTCGGAATACTGTTCGGACTTGGAATAGCCCGGTATCACCAGATGGCACTCATGTCCCACCTGGTCTGATTTCTTCTTCAGCTTAACCCCGAAAATCGGGTGATGAATGCCATGCCCAGCATCTCGAGCAGGAAAATCCATCTCTGCGCTGCAGGTCATAAACAACGGGGGATCCTGGGCGTCGACGTGATTTATCGGCGAAAACTCCTCGTAGGTTTTGCGGTGCTTGGCGTCATTTTGCTGCGCCGCCGCAAGAGTGGTTTCCCCGACCGCGAGGTAGATCATAGGATGCTGCAACACCATGGGCCCTAACCAACCTTCAATCACTTGGGGGTCAATGGAGGTCTGACCCACTGTCACCGCGGCAGCACAAACACGGGAGGATTGACGCTGCACCAGGTCCGCCGCCTTGGGATCGGCGAGGTCATCATGCAACAAAATCCACATCGCAGTGCAGGCACCCGCACTCGGTCCGGTTAAGGCAATGCGACGAGGATCTAGCTTCCATTCGATGGCCTTGGATCGAATAAACTGAATCGCCCGCGCCGCATCGTGAACGGGCGCCGGCAGCGGGTCTTGCGGCACCAGTCGGTAGTTCATCGCCACACACGAAATACCCCGTTTCAAAAAAGGCTCGAACTCAGGCATTTTCTGACCCTTGTCGCCCGTCAACCAGCCGCCTCCGTGAATGTAAACTAACACGGGTCGGGGCCCATCCCCCGTGGCCTGCCAAAAATCGAGCACCTGCCGGGAATGCTTTCCGTAAGCCATATTCGCTCGGCTGATGGCCGGTTGTTGCCCGGCATCCAGCGCGCTCACCGACTCCGACCCCGCCCAAAAAAGGACCCAAGCCGCAAGGAAGTGTTTCATAACTCGGGTGATCGGCATGGCTTAGAGTGGCGGGTAGAGGGAACAGCGATAGCTCATCCCTCGCCAGGGAGCCCGTTTTTTGTGCCAACCAACGAACCTCTGGGCTCGTCGAAATACTAAACCGCTTGGCTTGAGTACTTCTATGCGCGCCCCCGTCACTTCGCGGCGTCTAGGAAATCGACGGTGGCGCTGAGTTCGGGGGTGAGGAAACGGTCGGGCTCGAGGATCTGCACTTTGACTTGCACGGTGCCCTTGGCGCGGTTGGCCTCGGGCGCAATCTCGGCGACTTGCCCCTGGTAACGCTTGTCGGGATAGGAGACCGGGGAGATGACGCAGCGTTGACCGAGCGAGACGCGGGCCAGCTTGGATTCGTCGATATCCACCTCGATTTGGAGATCTTGGAGATTGGCTACGGCCACCAGCGAAGAACTAGGGCCTCGGGTGCCTCCGAAGGTCTGCGGTGTCACCAGTTCGCCGGGGTCGACGAGCTTCTCCAGAACCACGCCGGTCACCGGCGAGCGGATGATGCACCACTCGAGCAAGGTCTCGATGCTCTTGCGGGCACCCAATACTTGGGTCCGCTGGGCTTCGGCGCTGCGCACCGCCAAGCGGGCGTCGTCGAGGGCTTTTTGGGTTTCAATACGCTGCGAGACCAGCGGCTCAGCGCGCCGGAGGTCCACGTTCGACCGCTCCAAGGCCACATCCACCACTGCCAGCGCTCCGTCGTTCTCCGCCAGCCGGGCACGGTATTCAGCATCATCCAAGCGAACCACCACCTGCCCATTGGTGACCGCATCGCCCTTCTTGACCCCAATCCATTGCACAACCCCCATGAAGCGCGGGCTAATCTCAATACGCTCGCGGGCGATGATGTAGCCCGAGACCGTCAGCATCGAACCCGCGACAGAACCCGCCGAGCGCTCCACGCGGGCGCCCTGTGCCAGCGAACTGTTCGTTCCCGTCGCCGAGCGGTCGGCATCCGACTTCTCCAGCGGCGTTCCGGCTTCCGTGCGAGTGGCCTTCGAACCCGACTTCATGCCGGCGCGCACGTCGTCGCTGGCCCGGGGAACAGCCCACCAGGCAATCACACCGGTGATCACCAATACCCCGCCAATGATGAGCACGGTCGGAAGCCCTGAGCGCCGTTTCTGGTGGGAGGCGATCCGGAGCCGTTCGAGACGATCATCTTTCATAAGGATTTGAGGGCGGAAATCACCGGCAACCGCGAAGCGCGCAAGGCCGGCAGGAAACTTCCAAAAAGTCCGATGACCAGCGAGAAGAGCAAGCCCAACAACATCAAGTCAGGGGTCACTCGGAACTGGTACACCGTTTCGGCGAAGGATTGGAAATCCATGGTGCCGAAGGTCACACCCCGAGCCACCACATACGCATAAATCCCCAAGGAAAACGCACAGCCCAGCAAACCACCCAACCCCGAGAGCAGCACGCCCTCGATGAGAAAGGACATCACGATGGCCGTCTGCGAATAGCCCAGCACCCGCAACGTGCCGATCTCACGGGTCCGCGAAGCGACGTTGGCGTACATGGTGTTCATGGCCGCAAAGACTGCACCCACTGACATCGCCGTGCCCAAGAGTCCGGCCAGAATGTTGAAGGGCACCGCGGTGGCCGTCTGCTTGGAATAATACTCGGTCTCCGGCTCGGCGCGCAGGCCCAACCGCTTGTCTTGGGCGATCCGGTTGGTGAGCGAGCGCATTGCCGCTTCATCCCGCGGACGCAGCAGAATGCTCGAGTACATCTCGGAACGGTCGAAGATCGAACGGGCTTCATCGGCATCCATCCAAACCTCCGAATCGAAGGCACTGCCGCCCGCTTCGAAGAGCCCGACCACGCGGAGCCGGTCCGGTCCGGCCCGGATAATCCCGCCCAACTCGAAGCCTTCAAACCGACCCGCCAGCTTCTTCGATACCGTCACTTCGCGCTGGCCCGGTTGGAACCAGCGCCCTTCAACCAAAGAGACTTTGGGCCGCAGCTCCAATCCACGCGGAGTGACGCCACGAATGAGCGTGTTGGCCGATCCCGGAGCCGCGCGACGCGGTGCGTTGATGATCATTACCAACTCCGCCGACACCACCGGCTGCCCCCCGGCATTGCGGTCTATTTCTTCGAAAAACTGCAACGTCCGGAACTGATCTCGAGTGACGAGGCTGCCGGATTCGGCCTGCGACCCCTTGCGCACCACCAAGATGTTGCCCGGTTCGCCCGTGCGGGCACTGCTCGACTCAATGCCCTTGGCCAGCGCCTTGAGCAAGATGACCACCGACACGACCGCTGCCACTCCGACGACCGTGAACAACGTCGTCCGCCACCGGATGAGGACGTTGCGGTAGTTGTATTTGAGCGGGAGAGCCATGGAGCGTGGGCTTGTGAAGGGGGCAGGTTCGGGTCAGTCCAGGGTTTTCAGGCCTGCCACCACGCTCATTCGAGCCACGGAAATTGAGGGGCCTATGGCGGCCAATATCCCCAAGAGGGCCGCGACGATCCCACCGGTGGCCATGATGTGGGGTGTTACTTCGAAATGGACGAGGAACCCTTGCGAGATCTTCTGGAGATTGATGGTGGACCAGAACAACCACGCGCCACCGATGCCGACGAAGGCCCCGACCATGGAGAGTCCGAAACTCTCGGCCAGGATGAAGGCGAAGAGTTCGTGACGTCGAAATCCCAAGGCCTTGAGCACGGCCAATTCCCGGAATCGCTCCCGGATCGCCATGCTCATGGTGCTCACGCACACCAGAATGAGCGTGAAGACTACCACCGCGCTAATACTGCCGAAGAGCATCTTCACATTGCCGAACATGCTCACGAAACCCAATTGAAAGGCTCGTTCGGTCTCTGCTCGCACTTCGGCCGAAGTGTTCTCAAAGGCGGCGTTCACCCGTTCGATGACGCCGTCTACCGCGGCGGCCGAATCAGCCATTATGTACCAAGTACCCACCATGCCCCAGTCGTCCATTAATTGGTCCAACAAGGCGTGGTGAAAAAAGCAGTTCCGATCATCGATCGTGCCGGCATAGACCACTTCAATGGTCAGCTCCAAATCCACCGGATAAAACGTGCCGGTGAAGCGCAGCTTGTCTCCCACCTTCAGTCCGTAGCGGCGCAAGGTATCCGCACCCAGCATGCAGCCATTGCGGTTTTTGACCCAGGCGTCGTACGAACCCTCGATGATCTTGCCCTCCAAGATGAGCTCGCGGAACCGCGCCGGATCGACCGCGAATTGCGCCCAACTCGTGGTGGTCTCGTCACGGAAGAGTCCGCCAAAATAAGTGAAGGGCGACACCTGCCGCAGGCCCGGGATTTTCTCGATGATTGTGCGCTGGCGCGCCGGCAAGGGTTGGGCCAACGAGACCTTGTTGCGCGCGATGATGCGGAACGAAGCCGCCTCGCTTTCCGGAGGCACGGTCAACTCGCGCTGCAACGTCAGCAATGTGACCAAGAGAGCGCAACTCATGGCCACACTCAGGACCGTCAACAGCGCGCGCCGCCCATTGCGCAGCGCGTTCTTGAGAACGAACCCGGGAATGGTGATGCCGGAAGCCCGAGGCGGCCGCTCCGACGGGGAAGTCGCACGCTGGGAGCCAGCCGGGTTCATGCCACGAACTCACCCTTTTCGAGGTGAACGCTTCGAGTGCCATAGCTGGCCGCCTTGGGATCATGGGTGACCATGACCACGGTCTTGCCGGCATCCCGAGCTAAGGACTGGAGAATTCCTAACACGTCGGACGCCGATTTAGAGTCGAGATTGCCCGTGGGTTCGTCGGCAATGATTAGGGTCGGATCGGTGGCGATGGCTCGGGCGATGGCCACCCGCTGCTGCTGACCTCCGGACATTTGATCGGGCCGATGGTGTCCGCGATCGGCCAAGCCCACCAACTCTAGGGACGTCTCAACCTGGCGGCGTCGCTCGGCCTTAGACAAGGCAGTCAGCAGGAGGGGCAGTTCAATATTCTCAAAGGCCGTGAGCACCGGAATGAGATTGAAGCTCTGAAAGACGAAGCCCACGTTCTGGTTGCGCCAGTCGGCCAATTCCGACTCATTCAACCCGGCCACATTAACACCCTGAACCTCCACGGTTCCGCGCGTGGCGGTGTCGATACCGGCCAAGATGTGCAACAACGTCGATTTACCAGAACCCGACGGACCCATGAGAACCACGAACTCTCCGGGATCGATGTCCAGAGAGACCCCGTTGAGAGCACTCACATCGATGTCCCCCTGCCGGTAGACCTTGAAGAGGTCGCGGATCTGAACAATCGGTGAGGATGTCTCCGGCATGGGGTCAGGAAGGAGGGTATTAGGCAACCGGAGAGGACTCAGATATTTTTGGTTCAGGCGCTGAAGCTCTCGCCGCAGGAACAACTGGTGGCCGCGTTGGGGTTCTTCACCTTGAAGCCGCCCTCTTGCAGAGCATCCGCATAATCCAATTCGCTGCCGGTCACGTACAAGGCGCTCTTCGGATCCACCACCACACGAACACCGGCGCTCTCGACGAGGATGTCCCGATTCTGAGGCTTGTCCTGGAGGTCCATTTTGTACTGGAGGCCCGAACAACCACCGCCGACCACGGAAACCCTCAGCACGCCCTGAGGACGCCCCTGCTTGGTCAGCAAACCCGACACCTTGCGACCCGCGTTCTCCGTCAACTTAATGAGCCGCTCGTCCCCCACCCGGAAGGACGGCAGCGGACTGGCGGCGGCTCCAATTTTTCCTGCAATCATCGTTAGAACACAAACCTACGAACGGACCCCTTCCAAGTCAACGAACCCTCCACGAAGAACGACGGCGTGTCAGAACCCCTCTGTGTCGCCAAAACGTGACTCGCCGGGAGTCCACGCTTGCTTCACTTTCTGGTAAGACTGCCGCTCGTAAACTCCGATCGTCCCCTTCCGATGACCTTCCGATCTCCCACTCTTTCGACCTCCCATCGCGGATTCACCCTCATCGAATTGCTGGTGGTCATCGCCATCATCGCCATTTTGGCCGGCATGCTCTTGCCATCACTGGCCAAAGCGAAGTCCAAGGCCACCGGCATCCAGTGCATGAACAACGGCCGGCAGCTCATGCTCGGCTGGAGGCTCTACGTCGACGACCATCAGGAGCGACTGCCTCAATCTTATGGACCCAACGAGTGGGTGCACGGATCCCTCGATTTCAACAATGCCAACCGCAGCAACTGGGACGTGGATCAAGATCTCTCCAAGGGGCTGCTGTGGTCCTACGTGGGCAAATCAGCCCAGGTGTTCAAGTGCCCGGCCGACCTGAGCACCGTCACCGTCGCGGGTGCCCGCAAATCCCGGGTTCGTAGCATGTCCATGAACGGCTGGATCGATTCCACCGATGTCTCCTCCTTCGGCGGCTCATTCCGGATTTACAAGAAATACTCCGATTTCAACGATCCGGGTCCGTCGATGACCTGGGTGTTTATGGACGAGCGTGAGGACAGCATGAACGACGGCGAAATGATCGTGGGCATGTTCGGTTATCCGAGCACCCCTTCGGCTTGGAAGATCGTGGATTACCCGGCCAGCTATCATAATCAGGCCGGCGGCTTGTCGTTCGCCGACGGGCATTCCGAGATCAAGCGCTGGAGAGACAAACGCACCTTCCCTGCCCTGAAAAAGGGTCAGGAAATCCCGCTCAACGTGGCCTCCCCCAACAACCCAGACGTGCTGTGGCTCATGGAGCGCACCACCCGTCCGCTCTGATTGGTGCTTTTCGAGACGGGCCCGAGCGACCTCCCGGCCGCTCCGGCGCTCAACCCTAGCCCTTGTACCCCAAGAGGTGTCGCTGCTTGATGAGGGTGGCTACCTCGTTGGGTACCATGGGTTCCCAACCCGGCTCATTGTCTTGCAGCATTTTAAGAACATTGCGGCTCAACACGCTCATGTTGGCCTCGTTCACATCGCGCAGGCCTTGGATGAAGAAGTTCTCCATCAAGAACAGGTACAAGTGCCGCAAATGCGGAGCCACGCGCAAGTTGCCTGAGGTAATGATCGCCCCGCTCTCGGGATCCTTGAACGGATAGACGAAGAGCTTGAGGTCGTTTTTGAACATCCGCCCGAAGCTCTCCAAAATGCCGCCGGCCAACTCGGAGTAGTACCGCTCCTCGAACAATTCCTTGAGCGTGGGAATACCCATGACGAAGCCGACGGGGTTCTTGGTGAAGCGATGGAGGTAAGCCGCCAAGCGGTGAAACTCACCATGGTTGGAGATCAATACCGGGTGACCCAGGGTGGTCAACATGTCTACGCGGTCGAGGAAGTCTTGGTGATCAATCCGCCCCTCGGCACTAAGGTTCTTGAGGGTCATTTCCATCAAGACCACCAGGTTTTTGCCGTCCACATTGGGCTCCTGAATGAACTGAGCCTGTGCGTAGCGCAGCATGTCGACGGTGACATGGGTGACCGGCCTGAAAGACCCGCGCTCCACGAGGATGCTCTTTTTGTACAAGGCATCGGCCGGTTGGACGATGCGTCCGTCCGGCATGAACATCGCCGCATTGGTCAGCCCCTTCTCCACCAACTGAAGGGCGAGCAGTCGGTTGTCGACCGAGGCAAATTCCTTGCCGCGGAACTCGATCATGTCGACCTCGATGCGCTCGATGGAGAGGTTGTCGAGCAGGGCGTTGACGATGGCCTCCGGGTGCCAGTTCAAGTACATCGCCGCGTGGATGAGGTTCACGCCCAGGATGCCGATAGCCTCCGCCTGCTGGAGGCTGTCACGGTCCCACATCGCCACGTGCAACAAGATGTCACTGGGTTCGGAACCCGGATCGCTCTGGAAGCGAATGCCCATCCAACCGTGGGTCTCGTCCTTACGCTGGAAACTCTTGGCCGCCACGGTGGTGGCGAAAGCGAAGAACTTGGTGGTCGCGCCGCGCTGACCTTGAAGGCGTTCGACCAAGAGCGGGTATTCGTGATCGAGCATCGAGATCAACCGCTTGCTGCTCACATACCGATCGCTATGGCCATAAATCGCGTCACTCACCGTCATGTCGTACGCGGAAATGGTCTTGGCGATGGTGCCGCTGGCTCCGCCGACTCGGAAGAACCACCGCGCGACTTCCTGACCGGCACCAATCTCGGCGAAGACGCCGTACTTGGTCGGGTCGAGGTTGATCTGCAGTGCTTTCTGGTGGGTGTCGAGGTGGTCGCTCATTCCTTGGCTCGTATAGAAAACCGAATTTCGCCGAGGCGCAACCTCGAGGAGACGCCTCAAGTTTTCCCACTCCCCCTGCGCATCACGGCCCATTGGAACGATCCAGCTCAACCTTCAGCCACCGCAAACCGTGCGGCTAGTTTTCAAATTATTGGCAGCTGTATGCCTTAAAAAACAGCAACATAGCCCAGAACACTAGAAAGTCCGAGGACTGCGATCGCAGCCTTCACCGATCACAGGCAAGAGTCCCAATTGAAGGCTTCGGTTCCCCAGACTCCTCAGAACGGGCCGTTTTGGAGGACTCTCCATTCTTCCCGCACTCGGTTGCGGACGCGGAAGGCGCAGACCCGAACCATCACCGCGCTGACCCCGATTTGTTCGGCCACTTCGGACGCCGACAGGCCGTGGATCACGAAGGATTCGAACAATTGCCAATGCTGCGGACGCACCACTGCCTTGACCCGTTGAAAGGCCATCGACAGCAACTCGTAGTCATGGCTGGTGGGTTGCTGGGAGGCCAACTGCGACGGGTCGGCTAATTCCAGAAGCATCTCCGCGTATCGACGCTTGATGGTTTCATCCTGAATTCGGGAACGAAAACACTCCCCGATCTGCTGGTTAACGATGAGGTTCAACCAAGAACGAAACCGGCCCACCGCCTCGCTGTATTCGAAGGTAGGTAGGTAGCGAAAGCAGCGGATAAAACAATCCTGCGCAACTTCCTCCGATTGGTCGTTGGTCAGTCCATAACTACGGCAATGGTTGACGATGGGGTTGCGGTAAAACCCAACAAACTGAGTCCACGCTGCCTCGTCATTGGAGTGTCGAACCCGATTGATCAACTGATGATCCGTGGTGTCGCAGTGCATGGTGAGGAGGGTCAGGGATGAAGAGGACCTACCGCGAGGCTAGGCTTGCGCCGAGCCGATCGGCAAGAACCCTTGGGAGCGCCGACTCTCTCTCCAGTCTTTCCCATGCCTCAGGCTTCTGGTAACTCCCTAGACCTCCGATCGACATGTCGCGCCCCCCTGTCAGCATTGTGATTCGCACCCTGAATGCCGCCGAGACCCTTGGGGAGGTGCTGCTGGGGCTCCACCGTGATGAATCCGACCAATTGATTGTGGTGGATTCCGGGTCAACGGACGGCACGGTCGAACTGGCCCGGAGCCAAGGCGCAGAAATTATTGTCATCCGAAAGGACGACTTCACCTATGGCAGGGCCCTCAACCGGGGCTTTTCGGCTGCCCGTCATGATTGGGTCTTGAGTCTCAGTGCTCACACCATTCCTGCGGACCATTCGTTCTTGGAGTCTTACCGCCGGGCCATCGGACGATTTACAGAATCGGTGACGGTCGCTGTCGGCCCCATCCTCGGCGAATTTGATGCGGCCCTGAGCGGCGGCATCACTTTTTTCCAAGGTGACGACCTCCGCCGGGGTTTCGGATTCGGAGCCGGCAATCCGAACAGCCTCTACCGTCGCAGCACCTGGCAACGACGGCCCTTCGACGAGGAGATCGGCGGCGGTGAAGACCTCCAATGGTACTTCGATGCCCTGAAGGCCGGAGAAACCATCGCCGCGGTGCATGCGGCCGGAGTTCACTACCGGAACCGCCGATCCATGCAGGCGTTTTACCAGAAGGGCCGTGTCGATTACCGAGCGATGGCCCGCTTCTTCGAACCACACCGTCCGAGCCTGCCTGGGATCTTCATCCGTGCCGCCAAGCTTGCCCTGTATATTCCCCTAGGCCGCGTGGACTGGGCCGGAGCCAAGGGCAGCCTGGCCCATTGCGTGGGCAATTACGTCGAGGCACGTGCACTGGCCCGGCAGGCAGGCCCACCGCAGCGGTAGGTTTCCCCTCCATCTCGAAAGCCCTCGGATCCCCTTGAAAAACGCCCAAGACTCCCGCATTTCCTGCCGACAAATTCCCGATCACTGGACCCCCTTTGCCAGTGCCGCAGAGGTCCGGAGGCAAGTCAACCAACTGGGGCAGTCTCTCGGTCTCTGGGCCGAAGCCGCACGCGCCCAAAGCGGCCGACAGGCGCTGGCCCTCTGCGTCCTGCGAGGCGGGGTCTTTTTCTTTTCCGATTTGCTGCTCGCCTGCCCGGTCACTGTAGAACCTGCGTTCTGCCGTTGTCGTTCCTATGAGGCCAACCTCAACGGCGTCGCGGCCCGGAACGTCGAAGTGAGCCTGGACGCCCCCGAATCCATTACGGAACGGCATGTTCTCGTGGTCGATGACATCTGCGACAGTGGCCGCACCTTGGAAGCCCTCACTCGGCGACTGAAGGAGCTCGGCGCAGCAGAAGTGGAGACAGCGGTCTGTGTGCACAGGATTCATGCCGACAGCCAGTTTCAACCCCGCTGGAGCGCCTTCCGCTACGAAGGCCCCGAGTGGTTTGCGGGCTACGGGATGGAAGACGCCAATCATTGCATGAATTTCCCCGGGCTGTACCTGCTGGGGACCCCCGAGGATCCGATCTGAACCCAACTCGGTTTGCAGGCGCCCCTTCCGTGGGATTGCGTGAATCCGGACGAACGGTTACGACTGCGCTTTGACCATGAGCCTGTCCCCATTTAGGACGCTTGCGTCCTGCCTTGCCGCAATTCTGATCGGACACCACACCTCGCTCGAGGCCGCCCGACCCGACCTCGCGGCCGCTGCGCTCAAACCTGCCCCTCCCGCGCCCAAGTACGCCACCAGCGGCCGCGTGGAACGCCTGGCTCCGGAGTTCGACTCCCTGGTCGCCCCGGGCTCGGAGATGGAACTCCTGGCCGAAGGCTTCGACTGGTCGGAGGGCCCGGTCTGGATCCGCAAGAACCGCGAACTCCTCTTCTCCGATGTGCCGGTCAACAAAGTCTATCGCTGGACCGAAAAGGATGGTCTGAGCGTGGCCCTGAATCCCAGCGGCTACTCCGGCCAGGCACTCAAGTTCCGCGAGCAAGGCTCCAATGGGTTAACCTCCGACCGCGGTGAGCGACTCCTCCTTTGCCAGCACGGCAACCGACAAATCGCCCGACTGGAGGCCGACGGAAGTTTTACCCCGCTGGCCGAGCACTATCAGGGACGCCGCTTCAATTCGCCCAACGACCTGTGCCTGGCCTCCAACGGAAACATTTATTTCACCGATCCTCCGTACGGCCTCGAAGGATTGAACCAAAGCCCACTCAAGGAGCTGATGTTCAACGGGGTGTACCTGCGCCGCCCCTCCGGTGAGGTCGTGCTCATCTCGCGCAAACTCGAGTTCCCCAATGGCATCGCCCTGTCGCCCGACGAGAAGACGCTCTATGTGAACCAGTCGGACCCCAAGGCCGCCACCATCACTGCCTTCCCGGTGCTGCCCGATGGCACCGTGGGCGAGGGACGCCTGTTCTTCGATGCCACACCCCGAGTGGCCGGCAATAAAGGGCTGCCCGACGGATTGAAAGTCGATGAGCGAGGCAACCTCTGGACCAGCGGCCCGGGCGGTATCTTGATCCTCTCCCCGGAGGGCAAGCTGTTGGGCGTCCTTAACACGGGAGAGGCCACGGCCAACTGCGCCTGGGGCAATGATGGACGCACCCTTTACATCACGGCCGACAGCAAGCTCCTGCGCATCCGCACCCAAACCCGCGGTGCGAACTGGCCCCACTGACACGGTCAACTTGCCTCACTTGGATAGGGACAATTCCCGGCGTGCTTCAGCCATTGTTGGAATCCTAGGATTTTATTATTCTTTTTTGAACCTTGTGAGGCTTGCTGAGCCCCTCCCGGCCACGATGAAGTGAGTGCCCGGATTCGACCGGACCATGCCAAAGCGCTCGAAAAAAACATTCAAGACCCTCCACGGCCAATTGCTCCTCGATGGAGGCAGTTTGGGAGGGTCGTGCTTTCACCGGTCGGTGGTGCTGGTCTGCGAACACACGTCCGAAGGGGCCTTGGGGTTAGTCCTCACTCAACCCGGAACCCAGCTTCTGGAAGACTCCCTTCCCAGCGAGGTGCCGCCTCGGTTTCAAGGAGTCCCTCTTTTTGAAGGAGGCCCCGTTCAGCCCACCGCATTGAGCTACCTCTACAGTCAACCGGGGCTTTTACTGGGCAATGTGTTACCCCAACTCACCATTGGACACCAGATCGAGGAACTCGAAGAACTCATGAACTCCGGCTCGCCGGAACTGCGATTGAAGGTCTTCTCCGGATACGCCGGATGGGCCCCCGGACAACTCGACAACGAACTGCGCCAGAACAGTTGGCTCATCGCGCCGGCCGACCTGTCGTTGATCTTCGAGACCCCCTCTCAGGACCTTTGGAAGACCCTCCTCCGCCAACGCACCAACTGGCAGGAACGAATTCTCGCCGACACCCCAGACGACATCGCCTCCAACTGACCGTGGAATCGACCCTGCTCTTCTTTGCACTGCCGCAAGAGGCCGCGGCCTTCGTTAAACTGGGACGCCGTCGCGGATGGCCGCTGAGACCAACAGACCCACCCCGCCCTCGCCGCACCCTGCAACGCTTCGTCGCACCCGGTCTGGAGGTTTGGGTGACCGGCATGGGACCCGAAAACGCCCTGCGCAGCGGCGACGACGCCCTCGAAACGGGTCGGCCAGACCGCGTGTTTACCTGCGGAGTCGCCGGAGCCCTGAATCTCGAAGCCCAGGTCGGTTGGGTCTACCACGAGGCGGACACAGGATTCCCAGGAATCGATCGACTTCAGGCCACGGCCTCGAACCCAGGGCGGATGGTCACCCGAGACCGGGTGGTCGTCACACAATTCGAAAAGGCACAACTCCGCTCGGAGACCCAGGCCGACGTGGTGGACATGGAGTCGGCCGTGCTGCGAGACCTGGCTCGAGCCCGAAGCATTCCCTCGGCCACCGTCCGGTCCGTCTCAGACACCGCCCACGGAGACCTCGTGCTCGATTTCAATCGCATTTACACCGTCCAGAAAACCCTCCATCCCGGTCGTCTGGCTCTGGAAATCGCCCGCGCACCCTGGAAAATCCCTGCCCTGATTCGCTTTGGCGGTGATGCCCAGAAAGCGTCCGTCCGCCTGGCCGAGGTCTTGGTGGAAACGCTGGTGTAGCCCCTGATTAAGGGCTCTCACATCCCCAACTGCTTGAGCAAGTCGGGGGCCATACGCTGGATCCATTCCTTGTTCCAGACGATGACGGCCAGCAGCACAAACGTGCTGGCGTCGAAAAAACCATGGGCAATGACCGCGGCCCAGAGTGACCGGTGACCGATCATGACCAGCGCCAGGATGAACCCGACGACTCCCGTAAGAACGACGCCGCCGATTCCCTGCGGTAAATGACCCAAACCAAAAATCACGGCAGCCAGACCGGCGACCAACACGGTAGGCCCGTGCCGACGCAGTTGCCAGCGAAGCCAGTGCTCTGAGGGCTTTCGCGGCCGAGGAGTCCACCAAGAGCGGGGCAGCAAGTCTCGAACGGCAGCCATGAATCCCGCCCGCCACAGTTCTTCGCGCAACCCGGCGGTGATGAAACTCAACAGCGTGATCGCCAAAAGCAGGTAGATCGGATCAGCCAACGCGTCGAACTCGAGCAACGCTTCAAGCTTAGGCCGGAATTGCTGAAGGCGTTCCTCGATGGAAGGTCCCGCCGCCGCCTCGCCGGCGGACTTGGATTGCAGGGCTTCGACGAGGAGAAACGGAGCCAAGGCGCCATAGACCGCGACCACCGCTCCCAATCGGACTCCGACAGACCAGAGCGCTCCCCAGAGCCAGTCCAACCCTCGCATGGGTCGCCAAAAGAGTTCCTTGCGGGTCGGTCGGCCCACCCAGGCACCCGCGCCAAAGAAGAGAGCGAACACAGCCACGCTCTCCAGACAAACCAGGATAAGTCCCTGAATCGTCGGAGGCAGGGCTGGGCCCCGCGAGGCTCCGCCGATCTGCAAGAATTGACTCAAGACCCCGAGAATTAGCGGATAAAAACCCACCAGCATCAGGAAGGCCACTGAGCGCCAGCGTGGCCGGACCGCACCCGGATGAGGCGCGTCGGGGTGGGTCAACACCGGGGGAATCGCACCCTGGGTCGGAATCACAGGTGGAGCGGCCACTGAGGGATGGAAAGATTCCGGGGGTTCCATGGTTCAACGGGACGTCGTCTTGGCGGAAGTCTCTGCGGCGCGGCGACACGCCATGGCGACGACCTCCAACTGTTCCAGAAATCGCTCCCGCTCCGATTCGGGCAAGTCGGCCAACACATCCGACTGTAATCCCACGGCCACATCCCGCACCTGGCGATATTTGTCATGGCCCGAGGGCAACAGGCGAATCCGGTAAGCCCGGCGGTCGCGCTCATGAGCCTGTCGCTCGATCCAACCGGCTTCTTCCATGCGCTCCAACAGCGAAGCGACGGTGTTGGGATCACTCGACATGGCCTCGGTCAGGCTGCGTTGGGTCATCCCCTGTGTATCGCCCTCCAGCAGCGTCCGCAGAGCGGTGAACTGATCCGGAGTCACTCCGGTATGGGCAATGCGCCGGCGGAAGGTTTGGTTGAGGCTGTACCAGGCCCGCCGGAGCAAGGGTGGCAAGCGACGACGTTGGGGCGAATCCAGAGGGATCACTGATCCAGAGGTTGGAGAAGCGGGGCTGGACACAAAATCAAAAGTGTTTGTCGCGGACAGGGTCCCCTTTGGCAAGGGCCGTTCCCAGGCACCTCTCGTCCGCCGCCTCGGTAGCGACAGTTTTCGCATACAGCTCTGGGGAAATGGACACTCAGAACGCTCGGAACACCGAAGCGGCCATCCCTATCAGGTCGCATGGGGACCAGTATCACCGAGTTTTCCTTGTGACTGTTGCGAACATTTACCGATGGTTCTGCGTCAACACGAGGTTCAGCTATGTCGAAGCATTCTTCACCCCTTGGATCCGCCTCCCTGCCCCGCCGGGAATTTCTTCGCACCTGTGGCATGGGCATGGGATCCGTCGCGTTGAGCTCATTGCTCGGATCGGCCGGTCTGCTCACCTCCCAGGCCTTGGCCGAGTCCGGCACACTCAATCCCCTCACGCCGCGGGCTCCGCAGTTTTTAGGCCGGGCCAAGCGCGTCATCCACATCTTCGCCAATGGAGGGCCCTCTCACGTCGACACCTTCGATCCCAAGCCCTCGCTCGATCGCTGGCATGGCAAGGAGATCCCCATCCACCACAACACCGAGCGCAAGACCGGTGCCGCGTGGCGGTCCCCCTTCCAGTTCAAAAAATACGGACAGAGCGGCATCGAGGTCAGCGAGCTCTTCGAAAAGACGGCCGCCTGCATTGATGACATCTGCGTCATTCGCTCGATGAAAGCCGACGTGCCCAATCACGAGCCGTCGCTCTTGCTCATGAACTGCGGCGAGGCGCGTCAGGTGCGTCCCAGCTTCGGCTCGTGGGTCACCTACGGCCTGGGCAGCGACAACCAGAACATGCCCGGATTTGTGGTGATGTGCCCCGGCGGCTATCCGATTCAGGAATCGCAAAACTGGCAGAGCGGATTCCTGCCGGGCGTGTACCAGGGCACCTACATCGACACCAAGCACACGCAGATCGAGAAGCTCATCGAGAACATCAACAACGCCCGCACCACGCCCGAGGCTCAGAAAGGCCAGTTGACCCTCCTGCGCAAACTCAACGAGGAACACCGACGGGCCCGCACCACCGATCCCCAGCTCGACGCCCGCATCCAAAGCTTCGAACTGGCTTACCGCATGCAGATGGATGCGGCCGACGCCTTCGACATCCAGCGCGAGCCGGAGTCGGTGCGAAAGCTCTACGGCGAAGGCACCCAGTCGCGCCAATTGCTCATTGCCCGCCGATTGGTCGAGCGCGGCGTGCGCTTCGTGCAAGTGTGGCACGGAGCCGGCCAACCTTGGGACAACCACGACGATCTCGAGGTCAACCACCGCAAGCTGGCTCGCGAGAGCGACCAGGGTATCGCGGGGTTGCTCACCGACCTCAAGCAGCGCGGAATGCTCGAAGACACGCTGGTGATTTGGGGCGGCGAGTTCGGCCGCACCCCCACAGTCGAACTACCCACCCCAGGAGCCAATTCCGGCAAGATCAACGGCCGCGACCACAACAACCATGGGTTCACGATGTGGCTGGCCGGCGGCGGCGTGAAGGGCGGCACCGTGTATGGCGCCACCGACGAGTTCGGATTCGCTGCGGCCGAAAACCCGGTTCACGTTCACGACCTTCACGCCACCTTGCTGGCGCTGTTGGGCTTCGATCACGAGAAGTTCACCTACCACCACGCCGGGCGGGATTTCCGCCTGACCGACCTCCACGGCAAGGTCGTCCGAGGCATCATGGCCTAACCCCGAAGCCCGAAGGGCTGGAAGAATCTTTTCAGGCATCTTCCCAGCCCTCACCGTTTCTAACCGAATCCCCATGTCCGACACCCCTCCTCCCGAAACGCTGACCACGACCTTGTTCGCGGCAGAACTGCGGGCAGCGCTCCAAAGCTACGAACGTCACATCGTCTGCATCGAGCAGGTGCCGGAAGAAATGGAAAGTGCCTTACAGTCGCTAATCGAGAAGGCCATTCAGGCCTTCGAAAACCGCGCTCCCGGCCTCAAACACGGGATTGCTCTGAACCGCCAGGTTACGGTCATCCTCAGCGAAAGTTCCGGCACCAAGCCGCTGTGCGGGATCTACTTTAACCTTCACTCCCCCTACGCCCGGAAAATCGGTAAAACCGAATCGCCGAAGAGGTAGCAACGTTCTCCGACTTCGACCAACGGCTCCCGCTCAAGGCCTCCATCGCCCCAAGAAAACCGACTCCCACCCGACACCTGACATGACATCGATTTTCCTGAGCGCCCGATCGGCCAATCTCTTGTGGATGGGCCTCAGCCTGGCCACCACTCTCAGCACCAATTCCCTCAGCGCGGCCACTCGCCAAATCGGCGCCCACACCTTCACCCTGCCCGAGGGGTTTCAAATCGAGGCCGTGGCGACGACGGAGCACGTCGCACGGCCTGTGAACGGATCCCTTGATGACCAGGGCCGCCTGTACGTCACCGATTCCAGCGGCTCCACGGAACCGCCCGCCACCCAGGCCAAGAACCCACAATGGCGGGTGATCCGGCTCGAGGACACCGACGGCGACGGACGCTACGACCGATCGGTCGTCTTCGCCGACAAATTGCCCATGCTCCAAGGCATCTTGTGGCATCAAGGTTCGGTGTATGTGGGCGGCACCCCAGCCATTTGGAAATTAACCGATGCCGACGGCGACGGCCGGGCCGACCGGCGCGACGAGTGGTGGAACGTGGGTCATCCGTCGACCCATTGCGGCAATGAAGTCCACGGCCCCTACGCCGGTCCCGACGGCCTGATTTACTGGACCAAGGGAGCCTTTGAACCCGTGCGCTGGACCAACGGCTTCACGGGCACCGTCCATCAAGATAAGGCGTCCCACATCTTCCGAGCGCGCCCCGATGGCTCGGCCATGGAGTCGGTGATGACCGGCGGCATGGACAATCCGGTGGACGTGGTCTTCAACGCCGACGGCGAGGCCTTCTTCACCAGCACCTTCATCGACTTTTCCCAGCCCGGATTCCGCGACGGCGTGGGCCATGCGTCGTTCGGCGCGGTCTTCGGCAAGGCCAACTCGGTGCTCGAAGACCGGGCGGTGTTCCGGCCCGGCCCGGCCCTGGCTCATCCCATCGCGCAACTCGGCGCGGCGGCTCCGAGCGGATTGGCTGCCTATGACCACAGCGCTTTCGGCGCGGGCTACTCCGGCAACCTCTTCGCCTCGGCCTTCAATTTGCGGAAGATCTCCCGCCTCCAACTCGAACGCGACGGCTCGTCGTTCCGGGCCAAGGACAGCGATTTTGTGGTGAGCAGCAGCATCGACTTCCACCCCACCGACGTGCTGACCGACGGCGACGGCTCGGTGCTCATCCTCGACACGGGCGGCTGGTACAAACTGTGTTGCCCGAGTTCACAGCTCTGGAAGGCCGACGTGCTCGGCGGCGTGTACCGGGTCACCAAAACCGGGGCCTCCCACCAGCGCTCCAAAGCCCCGATCGCGGCGGCCCCCGAGAGCGAACTGGCCCGCGTCCGCCGCTTGGGCGACCGGCGCGATCCAGCCGGGGTTCCGGCGGCGACGGCTCTCCTGGATCAATCGCTGAGATCCGGTCGGCGGGATGGTCAACTCACGGCGATCACTGCCTTGGCGCGCTTGCGACACACCGCGGCGGCCCCGGCCATCCTCCGCACCCTCGAAGGCCCGGACGACGAAGCCCTGCGCATGGCCGCCACGGCCGCACTGGCCGACCTCCGAGACACGAGCGCTCTGCGCACGGCCTTGAGCCATGCGAACCCTCGGGTCCAAGCGGCGGCACTGCATGCCTTGGAGCAAATTCCCGGCGGTGGCTTGCGCGCCGAGGAGGTCGGAGTCGTCTTGTTTTCGGACCGCCCAGAGGCGCGCGACGCGGCCTTATGGGTGGCCCAGCGTCATGCCGACTGGGGCGACGCCCTGGCCGGATCGCTGCGCCAACGCTTGCTGGCCGGCACGCCTCCGCCCGGAGGCCGCGAGGGCCTGAGCAGCTTGCTGGCCGGATTAATGTCGTCACCGGCCGTGCAAGGCCTGGTGGCCGATGTGATCACTGCGGCGCAGGTGCACTCGGAAACCCGCCAAGGAGCCCTGAGCGCCATGGCCCAGCACACACCGAAGAATCCGCCGGAGTCGTGGAGCCGGTCCTTGACGGCATTGCTTGCGGCGCCCTCGACGTCCGCCCCACCGGAGACCTTCTCGTCGGCACTCCGCGCAGCCCGAACCCTCAACGGCCAGCCCGCCGTCCGCGAGGCCTTGCTGAAATCCGCACGCGCTGAGTCCCTGCCGGCTTCGCTGCGACTCTCGGCCTTCGCGGCGTTGCCCGGCGGCTGGTCCGCCAACGACGCCGACCTCGCGTTTCTGCTCACGGGCTTGCGGGACCGACAAGGCTCAGCGGCCGAAGCCCTCTCCAAGGCCGCCCTCGAACCCCATCACCTCGACCAAGTCGCCCGCACATTGCCGGAGATCGGCCCGCTGGAACTGAACCGGGTGCTGCCCGCCTTTGAACGCCAACCCAGTGCCAACGCCGGTCAATCCCTGCTGACGGCACTGGGCAAGTCCAAGGCTCGAACTTCCATCCGGCCGGAAACGCTGCGGGCCACCCTCAAGGGCTATCCCGCCGAAATCCGCGCCCAAGGCGATCGCTTCCTCGAAACGCTCGACACCGGATTGGCCGGTCGCCGCAAGCGCTTGGAAAAAATTCGTTCCGAGTTGCCCGCCGGGGATGTCCGCCGCGGACAAGCCGTCTTCAACTCGGCCAAAGCCGCCTGCATCCAGTGCCACCGCCTCGGATACCAAGGCGGCGACGTGGGACCCGAACTCACCAGCATCGGCACCGTGCGCTCGGCCGACGACCTTCTGGAGGCCATCGTGGAGCCGTCGGCCAGCCTGGTCCGCAGCTACGAGCCAGTCTCGGTCACCACCCGTGACGGCGAAGAACGCCTGGGCATCTTGCGACGCGACGATGCACGCGGCGTGACCCTGATCACCGGCCCCGGCTCGACCTTGCAAATCGACCGCGCCGACATCACCGCGGTGACCCCATCGACCGTCTCCCTCATGCCCGCCGGCCTCGACGAGCAAATCACCCGCCAAGAACTGGCCGACCTCATCGAGTTCCTGAAAAACACCCGCTGGGGCCGGTAAATCCGTTTCAGGCACCCTCAACACGGTCCCCATCCGTTGGGACAGCTTGCAAGGTCGGGGGTGGAATCTGCTCGAAACGAAGCGCCCAGTGCTCGCTCAGAGGCTTCCAGTCGCAGTCGTCCGCCGCCTCCAACGCACGGAAGTAAGCGGACCGATGCTCATCCCCCTCAACCGTCAGCACCACCTGAGGTAATCTAGCCCGCCGAAGAATCTCGCGAAGCCAGAGTCGGGTGACGCGGCCGTTGAAATCAAAGGATGGATGAATGGTCAGCAGACGGCCCTCAGCGAAGGCAAGTGTCTCCAGCGCAAGATGTCCGGCTACCGGAGCCAACGTGTTCCACCGGGCCGCCAGGTCTTCCGCATAATTCCTCATCATTTGGGGCACCAGATAGGACTCGGGCGGACACAGATTACCGACTCGAACATCGACACATCGCCACCGGCCTGCCCACTCGGGGAATAGGTCCGCACAAATCAGCCGGTGAAACTGGACCAACAGTCGTTCGTCCAGTGGACAGTCATCGAAAGCCCCGGCGACGAGCGCCTCTTCGCAGGCCAGCACCCGCTCCGCAATGAGAGGCGCTAGCTGCGTGTAGGTGAGAATGCCGCGGCTGGATTCGACAAAGCGGGTATTTCGGTCCGGCGATGAATCTTTTCCAGCCATGTTGGGTCCACGGGTTCTCCCTCAAAAGCCATGCTGGCCGCAACGCTCTGGGGGACTTGGGCCCAAGCTTGGTCGCGACGATTCTCCTCGGGGAGCGCCTGCCAAGCTTTCATGTTCGAGAGCCAGTCCATCTCCGAAGCATTTGACAGCCACTCGTTCCCATCAAGAGGGCTTCGGTTGCCTGCGACTTCAGTCATCGACTTCCTGTTGCACCTGAAGCAGCACGACGTAACGGTTGCTTGGGGCTGCAAGACTTAAAATATGGTGTCATCCATTCAGAAGCTTTGGGGAGTTATGCCTTGTCTGTTCGCCATGATTCGATGGAGGAGCCATCCTGGTTTAAAGGCCAGCTTCATTGAGTCTGTGTTGATGGCGGTCCTGTTTGCGGCTGGCCTTTTTTTGATTTTCGCCAAGAAGCCCCAAGACTCAGACGAGAAGTGAGATGATGGAGGTCTGCTCCCCATAGACCGGCCCCAGTGCGATGAGAGTTTTTTGGTGCAACCAACACCCCTCGAGGCTCATGAAAAGAACGAAACACGTCGTTGATCGCAGGGGGCGAAAAGCAAATTCCGATCTACTTCGCCCGTCAGATCCACATCACTAGCCACAACA
>Ga0209597_1000522_pt1 | contig 25348 bp, 15 predicted proteins | sample M_140625_MF_Meta_FD_187316 | JGI IMG/M metagenome (GOLD analysis project Ga0209597, IMG submission 187316) | Freshwater microbial communities from Lake Montjoie, Canada to study carbon cycling - M_140625_MF_MetaG (SPAdes) (version 2) | ecosystem: Environmental > Aquatic > Freshwater > Lake... | reverse complement strand
TTTTTATATTCTCAACAAATTCTGAATCAAATTTATCTATAATAAAATCTGATTTAGATTCTAAATAATCTAATAATTTTTCAAACACTGTATCAAAATCTCCCACAAAATTAAAATCACAACATACCGCATATATTTCACCTGAACCAGATTTATCAGTCATCAACCTACACAAATCTACACTCTTAAAAAAAATACAACAAATATATAGCATCTCAATAGTTTTGATATGGTCAAATGAAAATAATTTGAATACATAGTTGGTACCTTTGCTAGCTAATCCGATTGCACAAAGCAAAGCTCCAAAAAATATCTTATACAAACCCTTTTCTTGTTTGGTAAAATCATTAGAAAATGATAATCCACAATCACTGGTTATCAAATCATAATGCGTACCTTTATACTTATTTCGATAATACATTATATTTTTTCTTTTAGTTACATCTCCATCCACTCCATAATCCAAAAATTGTTTATTAATTCTTGGATCTGGTTTAAAAATTTGCGGGTCTTTGTTAGGTTGGAGTGATTGAAAGATAAATTTATGTTTTTTTGTTGTATTGGCTGCAATCCATTCTTGGGTGGCTAATACAAATTCCCCTGGATGTTCACATAGATGAAAAGTTTGAATAAGTTCAGAATTTCCTAATAGCTTATATGCGGTCAAAATTTCATACATTTTAATCCATGCATTAGATACTTTTTCTCCCATAATTTCACTAACCCTATCTTTTATCTCATAGTCAAAAAATCTTCTTATTTTATCTGTATTTCGATTCTCTCCAATTAATTTATTGTATGTTTCAAACTCTTTGATTTTATCTATTAGTTTATCTGATAAAGATAAATTTATTTGTTGAAGCTGATTATTGGATGATAATTTTATCTCATATTGCTTAGTTTTTAATCTCATACATATGGGTCGGGGATACAGTGGAAATACATTCATAGACTCATATGTGGTTAAAAATTCATCCTCATCAATATCTTTATCAAACACTTTTAAATAACTCTCAGATGATTCTATAAATCTTGGTTTTATATATTTATTATATGTTTCAAAATTATAATATTTTGCCATATATATATATATATGGATATTATAGAAAAATTAATTCATAAAGAAAATATTTCAGTTGATTATAATTTTATTAATAATAATAATTTTATAGATGATAATTTTTTAGATATATATAAAAAAAAACTTATAATTTGTAAGATAAAAAATACTAAAAATCAATCTGGTGGTTTTGTAAATAATAATTCGCATACAATAGATGATTTTTATCAAATGATAAAATCATTTGATGCTGAGAGAAAATTATTATTAGAAAAATATTTTGAAAAAAATGAGAAATATTCTTTACAGATAAATCCAAAAAAAATTATTGATTATGTAATTAATAAATATAATTTTATAAAATCAACAATTTTTTATATTGGAGATTTATTTGTTAATTTAGATATTGATGTTGATTATTATAATAAGCTTCCAAAAAATAATAAAAAATTTACCAATATATTGTTAATAATAAGATTTAGTTATGCATATTTTATCAAACACATAGATTCTATCGAACAATATATTAATCATATAATTAATAACTATTTGCAACTCAAAGGAAAAATTATCATTAGATGTCATATTGATGCTAATAATTCAAAATATGTAGATTTTTTGAAAAGAATTAGCAAACAATTTAAATATCTCAGAATATGTTATGCTAAAAATTTTTTTAATATTAATAGTATTGGATTTATTATATTAAAAAATAAACAAAAAAATCAAATGATTTTAGATGTTGATTTTGATAAAAAAATATCAAAATATTTATCATCATACAATCTCTATATAAAAAATAGTATGAGTCTAACCAATCAACTAATCAAATTAAAATTAACTGATGAGAATCAATATATATTATTGTGTAATAAAATAAAATATGTATTATCATACTAAACCATTAGATGCTAATATTTCATCAATATTATCAAGATATCTGGTAGGCATATTATCAGATAATAGTTTTTGTTTTATTTTTACTGTATCGAATTTATGTGAATCCTTATCATAAAAACTATTATTTAAATTTGACATTAGTGTTCGTTGTACCATAATATCAGCTTGCTGATAATCTATTTCAAATATATTAAAAAATGATATATGTCTTTCTGCATGAATATTATGCATATTATGTACTAAGTCTATATTACTTTCTATTGTCATAATTTTTTTTGTATCAATATTGATATGTAATATTTGGTATATAAATTGATTAGGATAATGTATACTGCAATTTTGTTTATTAATCTTGTTATCTGCTAATAATTGTAAAATATCAGCTTTCAAACGTTTATCAATATGTCTTATATTATGTACAAATTTTTCATCTTTGTAAAGCTCATAAAAGTTAGTAAAATTGTTATATGATTCTCTCTTTGCAACAAAATAAAAATTTTCTGTATCGATAGATTGCATTAATTTTTCTTCTGTTAAATATTTATTAAGCTCTATATAATCAGTGACTGTTAATTCAACATTTATAACCCATACAACATATTTTTTTATTTGCAGGTTAATATAATTTATAAATTTTTCAAGATTAGTTGTTTTATCCGGACAATCGATCTTGAACGGTTCTAAACCAATTGGTTTAGTAATTTTATCTATATTTTGTTGTAATTCACTAATATCTATTGCACTATTGATATAATACATAATATAGTGAATCTTAGGTAAATGTTTAATAACTCTAATCAATCTATCAACCATATATGCTTCTCCCAAAATATGATATCCAACGATAGGTCGTTTAAGCAAATTTATTGTAAATTGTTTAAAATTAATTTGTTCATCTGATCCTCCAACAATATCTCTTAATAAATACATTTTTTGAACAGCAATAATATTTTGTTGCGGATGATATGTTTTATTGATATAAGCCAAACATCTAAACCACAATATAGATAATATAACTGCTTCAGAAATTTCTGATTGTTTGATTATTGGTAATAATTTATCTCTATATGCATTAAATGTATCTTTATAATATATGTGCAGGGGTAATTGATACACATTAGGGTCAACAGGGTTAACATATATTTCAACAGATGCTGGTAATATTGCATCAAAATACATTTTAGGTTTAAAATTACTAATTAAACTTTCTTCAAATTTATTAAAAAAATCTTTATCATATTTTAGACTCGAATATGTTGTTAATTTAATAGAAATTTCAAAATATTTATCTCCTATTTGTATAAGAAAAAAATTCGCACAATATGTGTGATATTTATTTGGATGATTATAAGCATTTATTATTTTAATGGGTTGTTTTGATATTCCAAATAAAGTCATATAGGAATCAACAGACTTTATTGGTGTGATAATTTTTGGTATATAATTGTTTTCATAATAATATTCTAAACAATCCACACTTGTTGTATGCTGTGAATATGTGTATAAATAAAAATTTTTTCTTTTTATTCTATCAATCAAATCATTGATTCGTGGCTTTAGCAATATATTGGTAAAACTTACATATTTATTGCCTAATGTTGGTTCAATCAACATAAAATCAAAAACCAATTGATCGGAATCTTCTTTGATTTGATTTAATGTAATATATAACTCAAAATCACTTTTAACTCGATATTTAAATTTATCAATATAAAATTTTTTTATATGCAAAATAGCATCTTCTAGATTCTTTGTATCTGATTGTGTGAATAAATCACCAATATAACTTGATTTATAATAATATTGAAATCCAACATCATATAATAATTCTCTCATAGCTTCCTCTCTATTTGTAGCTGCAGACAAAATAGCAGTATAGGTTGTGAGGATAGTTTGAGAAAATGGTTGTTGGGGAACTATCAGATAAGTTGATTCATTTTCAAAAAAATCGGAATTAATTTCTTGCAATATCGTATCCCAGTATGAGCGAAGTTTTTTTGAACATTTGTAGGTGAGATGTGTTGATATACATATACCTTTTTTTTCTTTTAATAATTCTTTTCTTCTTGTAAATCTACCAATACCTGCTGGTATAGCATCTAATAAATTTAACTCTCGTAATTTTAAATAATCTTCTTTAACACTTTGTTTTTTTGATGCAATACAGCCAGGTAGATTGATTGTTCCATAAAAAATATTATATTCATTTTTACTTGTAATCATAAGATTCTGAATAATCTCATCCAAAAATACATTATGATATTCAGTTCCTACTTTTTGGAATTTTTTATAATTAATAGTTTGGTTAACTCTAATCCGATAAGTATCCAAACCTAATTGTAATTTAATAGATCCATCACAAGATTTTACAAATTTATCAAGTTGCATAATATATGATTTGAAATAAATCATATAATAAAATTAATCATTTCTATAAACCAAATTAATCTTTTTCCAGCAATTTATTTAATCCTGTATATTGCAAAAAATAATCTGCATAATAATCGGTTACTTTTTGCACATACGGTATAGCTTTACTATAATCAATATTTAGTCTCCTAAATATCAACATATTATAATTAGTGATTCGTCTCATTGTTAGCAAATCACTATATTTTTTTATATTCTCAACAAATTCTGAATCAAATTTATCTATAATAAAATCTGATTTAGATTCTAAATAATCTAATAATTTTTCAAACACTGTATCAAAATCTCCCACAAAATTAAAATCACAACATACAGCATATATCTCACCCGAACCAGTCCTATCAGTCATCAACCTACACAAATCCACACTCTTAAAAAACATACAACAAATATACAACATCTCAATAGTTTTTATATGGTCAAATGAAAATAATTTGAATACATAGTTGGTACCTTTGCTAGCCAATCCGATTGCACAAAGCAAAGCCCCAAAAAATATTTTATACAAACCTTCTTCTTGTTTGGTAAAATCATCAGAAAATGATAATCCACAATCACTGGTTATCAAATCATAATGTATTCCTTTATACTTATTTCGATAATATATTATATTTTTTCTTTTAGTTACATCTCCACCATCTACTCCATAATCCAAAAATTGTTTATTAATTCTTGGATCTGGTTTAAAAATTTGCGGGTCTTTGTTGGGTTGGAGTGATTGAAAGATAAATTTATGTTTTTTTGTTGTATTAGCCGCAATCCATTCTTGAACAGCTAATACAAATGCTCCTGGATGTTCGCAAAGATGAAAAGTTTGAATAAGTTCAGAATCTCCTAATAACTTATATGCGGTCAAAATTTCATACATTTTAATCCATGCATTGGATACTCTGTTACCCACAATCTCACTCACTTTATCTTTTATCTCATAATCAAAAAATTTTCTAACTTTTCTTGGCAAACCAGGTTTAGATATATTGGTACGTTTTCTATATTCTTTAATTTTTCTTACTTTTTCTTTTATATCTTCATTATATGAGGCAAATTCCTTTATTTTTTCTATTAGTTTATCAGATAAAGATAAATTTATTTGTTGAAGCCGATTATTTGATGATAATTTTATCTCATATTGTTTAGTTTTTAATCTCATACATATGGGTCGGGGATAAAGTGGAAATACATTCATCGACTCATATGTGGTTAAAAATTCATCTTCATCAGTATCTTTATCAAACACTTTTAAATAATATTTGGATGATTTTGCAAATCTATCTATAATATATTCATTATATGCATCAAAATTATAATATTTTGCCATATATATAATATGGATATTATAGAAAAAATAATTCCAAACCAAAATAAAATTGTTGCAGATGATATTTTTAATGATGATAAATTTTTAAATCTATATAAAAAAAAACTTATAGTATGTAAGATTAAAAATACTAATAGTCAATCTGGTGGTATGAGTAAAGATAAATTTTATAAGTTGGTAAATAATTATGATACCAACAGACATATTTTGCTATACAAATATTATGAGAAAAATGATAATCTTAAACTAAATTCAGATCTAACAATAAATTATATTTTATCAAAATATAAATTAAATAATCCGATTGTATTCTACATAGGATATGATGAAATATATATTGAATCAAATATACAAATAGATTATATGAATACTTTTCCCAAAAATAAAAAAAAATATAAAAAAATATTTATAATATTCAAAATGAATAAAATACATTTTATGCAGAATTTAGATATGATTGAAAAATATATTAATTATATAATTAATAATTATTTAAAATACAAAGGATCGATTATATTAAAATTGCATCTTCCGATAGATAATAATATATATCTAGAAATATTACAAAAACTTTGTAATAAATTTTTTAAAATTAAACTTGTTTTTGCTAAAAAATTTTTTCAAATTACACAAATTGGATATATTGTATTACAAAATAAATCAAAAAATAATTTAATTATTGATAATATGTTTGTAAAACATTACGAAAAATTTGTTAGCAAATTTAGAAAATATATTTTGAAATCTATGGAATTATCAAATTATCTTATAGATCTAAATATAACTAATCCGATGGGATATAAAATTGCTTATAATAAAATAAAATATATGTTAATCTATTAAATTTATACCACTATTTATAAGTATTTGTCTAATATTAGGCAAATATTTTTCTGGACTATTCGAATCAAACTTTTCTATAATAGTTTGTATGCTTATTTGTTTTGAATATATATTCATAAATTCATTAAATCCTATCATAAGTGTTCGTGATACCAATATATCAGCATCTTTATAATCTGTATTAAATATATCATATTGTGAAATATATCTATCTGAGTGTATGTTGTATTGATTTCCAATAACATCTACATAACTATCTATTGTAGAATTACATATATTTAGATGTAGAATTTGATATCTTAAATTATTTGAGTAATGCATACCTAAATGATATGATGGAGAAATTGTAAATTTTTTAATTTCATCTTTGAGACTATTATCAAGTTGTCTTATTGAGTGAACAAAATCAGATTGTCTGAAAATTGTATAAAAATTTGTAAATTGATTTGATATTTGTATATCAGCAATATCTGATGGTCTGACTATATTTTTTGATAAAAAATCCAATAATTTTGGATAATCAGTTATGCATATATTTTCTGATAAATACCATATAGTATAAGATGAACGATTTACATATTCGACAAATTGCTCAAATAAATTTCTTGATAAATTAATTATAAAATCAGAATATCCTAAAGCATTTATTGTTTTTTGTATTTCTTTAGAATTTGCTTCAATCTCTTCAGGATTTAATGTATAAATATACTCTATCACTTTATCAATATTTTTTGTATATTTTAAAATTTTTACAAAATGAGTTGTATGTTCAACATATCTTAATAAAAAACATGAAATATATGGATTTTTTAATAAAATATTTGTAAATGACTGAAAATATTGTTCTTCTTGACTTTTGCATACATACGAGTTAAACAAATAAGATTTTTGTATTTGTGTAATATTGCCTGATTTTGTTAGAGTAATTAAAGTTCTAAACCACAATTGAACTAATAGTAATGTTAAATCTATTGGTGTAGTGACTATTAGTGGTAATAATCTATCATAATATATGTTTGCTGTATCTACATAATACATATTAATAGGTATCTTATACAAATTAGGGTCAACATGGTTAACATATATTTCAACACATGCTGGTAATACTGCATCAAAATACATTTTAGGTTTAAAATTACTAATTAAACTTTTTTGAAATTTATCAAAAAAATCTTTATCATATTTTAGTCTCGAATATGTTATTAATTTAATAGAAATTTCAAAATATTTATCTCCTATTTGTATAAGAAAAAAATTTGCACAATATGTGTGATATTTATTTGGATGATTATAAGCATTTATTATTTTAATGGGTTGTTTTGATATTCCAAATAAAGTCATATAGGAATCGACAGGTTGAACTAATTTTTCGATACTTTTAGTTTTTATCGTATAATCTTTTTCATAATAAGATTCTAAACAATCTACACTTGTTGTATCTTGTGTGTTCAAATGCTGTGCATATGTGTATAAATAAAAATTTTTTCTTTTTATTCTATCAATCAAATCATTGATTCGTGGCTTTAGCAATATATTTGTAAAACTTACATATTTATTGCCTAATGATGGTTCAATCAACATAAAATCAAAAACCAATTGATCGGAATCTTCTTTTCTTTGATTTAGTGTAATATATAACTCAAAATCACTTTTAACTCTATATTTAAATTTATCCAAATAAAATTGTTTTATATCCAAAATAGCATCTTCTAGATTCTTTGTATCTGATTGTGTGAATAAATCACCAATATAACTTGATTTATAATAATATTGAAATCCAACATCATATAATAGTTCTCTCACAGCTTCCTCCCTATTTGTAGCATCAAATGGAGTTGCATCAGACAAAATAGTAGTATAGGTAGTGATAATGGTTTGAGAAAATGGTTGTTGGGGAACTATCAGATAAGTTGGTGTATCTTCAAAAAATAAATGATCAACTTCCTTGAGTAATTTGCTCCAATATGAGCGAAGTTGTCGTGTACATTTGTAGGTGAGAGGTGTTGATAAACATATAATACTTTTTTGTTCTTTTAATAATTTTTTTTGTTTAAATAATTCTTGTCTTCTTGTAAATCTATCAATACCTCTTGGTTGATTATCTAATTGTTTTAACTTTTCTTCTAACTCTTGTAATTTTAAATAATCTATTTTAAGTTTTTTGGATGTAATATTTTTGCAAATTATATGACTGGGTAAATTTATTATTCCATAAAAAATATTATCTTCATTTTTACTAGTAATTTGAACATTCTGAATAATCTCATCTAAAAATATATTATGATATTTAGTTCCTACTTTCTCAAATTTTTTATAATTAATAGTTTGACTTGCTCTAATCCAATAAACATCTGACCCAACATATAATTTAATAGTTCCATCACAAGATTTTAGAAATCTATTAAGTTCCATATAATATAACAACAAAATTAATTTTAATAGTTCCATCACAAGATTTTAGAAATCTAAAGTTTCATATAAAATGATTATATAAATTTAACAATAAAATTAATCTTAAGATTTCCACATCCAACACTTCGTCCTCCTCGTCGAATACTCATCCCCTTACCCTCAACTATATATGTATATGCAGAATCTGGTATTGATTTTAATTCAATCTGATGATACGTGTCATCTAATAATTTTATCTGTCTGTTAAATCCATAAACAGCTTCGGTGCAACTAATATTAAGCGTAGTTATCAAATCATCTCCATCTCTTCGGAATATTGGATGTGGTTCAGCTTCTAAAATAATAACTAGATTTGTATGCGGAAAAGCATTTTCAAATGTTATTTTTGTTCCATCCTTCATACCCGCACATACTTGAATATCAAATTTTTTATTATTTGCTGATATTTTTTTACAACATCCATTATAAAATTCTGAGAGAGAAATATGTAATCGATGCTCTACTATTTTGTTTTGATTTCCAAAACCACCAAATGTTTGTTGAGGAAAGCTAGAGTTTCCAAAGCTAAAAGTTGATTGACTGAAGCTATTTGGAATATTAAAGCTATTTGAAAAACTCCCAATTCCACCTGAACCAAAAAAATTCTTAAATATATTTTGTGCAAAATCTTCCGTTCCAGAAGGAATTTCATCAGCACTACCTGTTTGGTCATATCTTTTTCTCTTATCTACATCAGATAATACTGAGTATGCTTCACTGATATCCTTAAACTTTTGTTCAGCTGTTTTTAAATTATCAGGATTTTTATCAGGATGCCATCGTAGAGCTAATTTTCTATATGCTTTTTTGATATCATCTGCTGTGGCGGTTTGCTCACACCCAAGAATCTTATAATAATCTTTTGCCATTACTTATTATTAGTTTGATTATATTTATATGAATTTTTTAATTTATTATAATAATGGGAAATAGTATCAAACATCACATCAAACTTATACTTTGTGGTTCAACTAATCATATTGATAATATGTATCAGATTACTACGAATAGCAAAATAATTAGATTCGGTTGAATTAACTTACACAACCACTCATACAATCAAATATAAAAATCTAATTATGAATATTCTCAATGCATCATATAATCAAAAAATAATTTCATTATGGAATCAGTATATTTGTGGTAAGAGTATGTTGGTATTATTTGTTGATTCATCCGATTCTTTACAATAATAATATGTTATCGAATACAAGTATTTTGATTCAAGATGTATCTCAACATATGTCTCCAAATGATTTGGTTTTGTATTCCAGATATCTGACAATCTATTATTCCAAACAAGTGTTGGATTAGATTATTAGTCAGATAAGATAAAAAAATATAAATTAATTGTATGAATCTAAATAATAAAATTATACAAATTATTTGTCTAATACTTTTAATTTTGATTATAATGATTTTAAACTCGACAAACAATATAGAAAAATTTACTACAAATAAATCCCAACCATACTTATTCTCATATTGGGAAAAAAAGACACCTGATGCAAAAATTCCAGAATATATTCTGTTATGTTTAGAATCTATGGTGCGAAATGGAAAACTATTCAAAGTAGTAGTGTTGAATCAACAAACCATTAAAGATTATTTGCCTGACTTGCGAACAGATATTCAGAGTCTTCCAATGGCTCTCAAAACAGATTATTTGAGAATTAGATTATTAGAGAAGTTTGGAGGAGTATGGGCGGATGCGGATACAATTATATTGCAAGATTTGCATCAAATAGTTAAATTACTATCAGATGGTGTAGATTTTATAGGATTTGGATGTACTGGAGATAAATGTAAGGAAACAGATGGATATGGAAAACCATCCAATTGGGTGATGGGTTCACAAAAACAAGGAACTCTTATCAGTATGTGCCGTAAAGAATTAGATGATGTGTTGGATACACATTTTAAAAATCCAAATTCAAAACAATTTGATTATTTTGATTTAGGTAAATTAATAATATGGAAACAATTAGAAAAATTATTAAAAACTGGATACTCATATTATCATTTTCCATCAGAGGTTGATGGAACAAGAGATAAATCAGGATTATGGATTGCTCCAAATATTATATTTGAAAAAGATTTTGATATAAATATTGATAGTTTGCTTTTGATGGGATTAGCCAATCAGTATTATTGTGGTTCAGACCCTACATATAATTGGTTTTGCAAATTATCTGAATCAGAGATTATGAATAGCAAATTATTTATAGCAAAAGTTTTTAAAAAAGCATTTGGTTTTGATGCTTAAAAATAATAAATATATGATTATACATATTGCTACAATATATATGGGTGAAAGCCAACTCTCAGCCACACCATCCATTGTTTCTATATGTTCAGCTTCTCTAATCTGTATATCTGTGCCAAACTCTGTGGTGGTGGAGGATTGGTCGCTAAAAATAATTCGTTCATTAGGATTAACCAGATAAGCGATAATTTGATTATTTTTATTATTTGATGGTTTTGCAAAATTATAAGAAATTTCGGTATCGATTTGTTCGCTGATTGGAAATATGCGTAGTAGTTTTTGAGCTCCCTTATTAGTTACCACATAACCAAATAATCCATAAACAAAATTTGATTTGCTATAAAAATCATTTACTTGATTATAAATATGTTTGATTGATGTATCATGATAACCCAAATACAATATATCAAAATCTTTGGGAGCCATACTTACCAGATAATTAAGTTTTTTGATAAATTTATCCGGATGTTTGATATGTATATCATCCTCTAATATCAAACCTACTTTCGCACCATCTGATATAATCTTATGATATGTATTTTTGTGTGATAAAGCACATCCTACTCCACCTCTTGTTAGTGGAACATATACTTTTTGTTTATTATTAATCGCATCTGCTTTTCCTCTATCTGTAAGTATGTCTGAAGATATATTCTGAATATCTAATTCTCTACCATTAACAGCCTCTACTCTCTGAATTTTTATTGGCAGAGAAGTTGGATTAGTCAAACTTTTTGCAATATGTTGTATGTTTTTATTTCTATCAGTTCGATGTGATAAATTTATATAATAAAAATTATTTATCATTAATATCAACTTATAAAATAGTAAAAAATATGGTAGAAAAAATTGAAATTATAATTATATTAATAAAACATAATTATAATATTTATACTATATTTTGAATTAACAAAATGTCTGCTTCTTCTACTGCTGTTGCTCTGATTAGTTCTCAACAAAATTCTGAACAAAGTTGCGAACAAAGTTCAAAACAACGTTCCAAACAACTAGATAGTCAAATTTTTTGTCAAACCAAACCAGATAATGAGAAAAATATTCTAATAGCTCTGGATGGCTCTGGATCAATGATAAGCACTATATCAATGGGAGATGAAGATATATCAATCAGAGGTGGAGATATATCAATCAGAGGTGGAGATATATCAATCAGAGCTGGTGATAAATTGATTGATGATGTTCCAAAAATTATTTGCTTCAAATCAGCATTTCTGGATTGTTGGAACTCTGATAATCCAGAAAATAATGCAATCAAGCATTTCAAAGGTGGAGTTCTAAGTATTCCATTTCCAATCACTCCAGCCAATTTTAGACAGGTCATCAGTACTGTGATTAAGGAAAAAATTACCAACAAATGTCTAACATATCCGCATCTGGGATTGAAAGCAAGTTATTCAAGGCTGCTGAAATCTGCTACGCTTCCAGATACTGTTGTGTTGATATGTGATGGACAAATTGGTTATGGACAAATACCTGCTGAAGAGCTGAAAGAGCTAGAACTCAAACTAGTCGAAGTAATCAAAGAGATTAAAAAATCATTTCCCACAGTTGAGCTTGAAATCCGAACTATTGAGAATCGAATAGTAGATTTTGAACAATCAGAGAGTATGAGTGGTGCAGCTGGATGCGATATATGGAAAATTCTTCAAAAGCATCAAATTACTGGACTAATTTCCAAATTTGTATCTTTTACGCCAAACAATAGGGCTGGATTTGTGCATGTTATGAATCTGATTGTTCCGCCAAATTGTCTGCCTTTCCAAGATAGATTTTTTCCTCAGCACCAAATGAGACTTTTTATCCAATATGTTCGTGTTTACATTGGCGAAAATTCTAAAGAAGAATCCAAACTTATACGCCTCATACAAGATCTATCAGTTACTCTTTCTAAAGCGATTCAGAATAAGACTCCTTGTGAGAAGAATTCATTGATTCAAATCTTTTGTCGTATGTTTGAACATACAGTGATTGATTCAGCGATTGCTACATTTATGCTGAATGAAGCAATTGAAAATGATTCGCTCGGAACCTCTCAACTATTTGCCGGATACCGAGATAGAATGAAAAATCTTTACAAACAAGTAGCAGATCTTCTTCCAAAATCTGTATCCAGAATTACCGGAGTTGGAAACAAATTTATGGTTCTACCACTATCTGGAAATGGTTCGGATAGTGTGTGTGTGATTGGAACATCTCCTCCTACTGGAAGATTTGACAAACTACGAATCGGCTCTGATACTTTTGAATCTGCAGCTTATCGGATTGATTGTAAGTTGGTTCCAATTTTTCCATTTGCAACCAATCTACTATGTGGAGGAGTTGGCGAACAAAGTATCCGACAATGGACAAGAAAACAACTTGCAGTTTCAGAACAGATTCCTGAATTTGGCGATACTGCGATGTTTATTCCAATGATGTATTGTTTGAGACTATGTTGTAGCGGTGTCGAACAAATTGTAATCAAACACTTTCAACAGCTCGCAAGAGTAATGCTTAACAAAAAGCGTGCAAAATCGGAACAAACCGAATATGATTTTCTACTCAGTGGTTCTATCCCAGTCGGATCAGACGGAAAGATTGAAACGTTTCAAAAATCAATGCTTCAGATAGCTCAAAAGCTAGGAATCCAGACTCGTCCATTTACTGTTTGGTATCTACTATGTGGAGCTATGGGTGATTTGGAACTGACAAGCTCACAGTATTGGAGACCTCCAGCTGGTGCGGTTGATCCTAAAGATATTGTGATACAAGAACTCCTACGAGATTTTGAAGATTTCCCAAAGGAGGCTACACACAAAGCTCAATGGGAATTTGTAGTTGAAAAGTTTAAGCATCAGATTCCAAAAATTAGTATCAGAGAGCTTTCTACAGAATATTTGTATGAGTGTCTGATAACCAAAGCAGATACAACTCTAACAGGAGGCTATGTGATTAATCCTCATAAGACTGATGATTCACAACACTGTCAACCTATGTGTGTGCTCTCAGAGGAGGGAATGAGTGAATTGCTCAAACAGCTTCCCATCTGTCCATACTGCTATATCTCTTTGGATAAATCAAATTTTACAAAGATTGAACCAGCTCTTCCGATGATACAACAACAAATCTATTCTGCAGATATGATGATGTTTCAGCAAGTTCAACCTGTGGCTCAACCTGTGGCTCAACCTATGGCTCAATCGGCAGCTCAACTGGCTCAACCTGTGGCTAAACAAAATCGCAATCTCAATCGTACCGGAACACTCATTTGTCTGAAGGGTATTCCGGGTTGTGGTAAATCAACTGAAACTAAAAAGATTTTGCAATGGTGCGAACAAAATAGCATAGTAGCTGTAGTAGTAGGAATGGATGAATGGTCACAAAAAGGATATGATTTTTTCCGCGCACAACCACTAATTATCCAACGTGTTATGCGTCTTAATGAGTGTCCTCCAGATAAACAAATTTGGGTGATTGTTGATACTTGTGGAGAACGATTTAGTATCAAGGATGTGTTTGGAATTGATTTTACTGGTTGGAAAGTCAAATATCATATGCCCAACTTTCTCAACAAACAACATCTCAAGCTATACATGAGATGGGCTACACGTAATGTGTTTGTCAGACCAGTTTTTACACCAGATGGCGATCATTATCTTAACCCCAAAGATTCTGGTATTGATATATGTGTAGAGGTTGGACAAAAGAAGGCAGAAAAGCTTTTTGGAAAAAAAATTCCAGCAATATTTGACTCTCATCCTCGCACTGTAGAGGAAGCGGTAAATTTTCTTCAAGCAGATGCTACAGCCTACCAGAAACTTCTCGATGAAGCTCCAGCAAATGAGAGTTGGAAGTTTTAATTTTTTTTATTTTTACTAAAATAATATTTGAATTTATTAAGTCAAAAGTATAGCTTTACCTTAACATATTAGAGTAAAAATATAATTGCACATTTTAAGGTTTAATAAAAATTGACATAGCCATGTTTGATTTCTTTTCTATTTATCTATATTTTTCATCAAAAAAGCTTAATAATTCTTATGTAAATTTAAGAACATCAAAATATGAAAAATATAAGCAATACTTTTATTTAATTATTGTGGTGTTAAAAATCTAAAACTATTATAAATAAAAATTATTATGATTAGTCTATCATTTTTAATTCTAACATTAAGCAATAAAACTATCATATTTGTTTAATAATTTTATTAGTTTGTTATATCATTATTTCAAAAGGTTCATAAAAAACAATTATTATTTTATATGAACTAAATAAAAGTAAAAATATAGCATCTTATTACAAACTAATCAAATGTTCTAATTTTTTCTCTAAATCATAAAAATGTTTTACAATAAACTTGAATAATTCTATTTTATAGTTAATTCCTATTTGCTCTTGATATCAAAATAGTTATCTTTTTAGAATTATCTATTTTGTAAAACTAGTTTTAACATTTTTGTTAGATATGGATGGTATTCTTTTTTACTTAGCAAACCACCTAATAAAAAATGGTCTAATTGCTACAATAATTATGAATATTATTCTAATAGGAGACTTTGTTAAACATATGGTATATAAATTAATCCTCCATAATATTAGGGATGTCCTATAAAAAATACTGAAACAAATTCAAGTTGTTTATCTGTATATTTTGCTGTTTGTCCTTCATATTTACATAAATATGTAATTGTATCTTTTTGTTTAGTGGTTAATTCAGTAGAAATTAATTCTGGAGTATTCATACATACCGCAATCTTTCCATTTTCAGATGCAAAGTGTGGTGATTTATGTGGATTATCTAATGATATATGAGATGCAATTTGTTCTTTTTCACTCATACCAGTAAAATTTAAAACATCTTTATCAAATAAACAAATATTAACCACACGAGGGTTTGGTATAGATATTATAGGTTCAGCTTCTTTTACTCTTCCTTTTTTATCATCTTTAGATGGTTTTGCAGTTGGAGCATCTATAGATAGATTTGCACTTTCAAGTAAAAATTCTGCTATTAACTTATTGAGAATTTCACATTGTTCTTTCATATTACCCATCTTTGTATTTATAAATGTTAATTCACTTAAAGTATATATCGTAAATAATTTTGTAATATTTACTTTACACTCAACAACTTCTTTACATTCATTAGAACATTTTTTTTCTATCATATTTAAATATTTAAAACAATTTGCAAAAAAATCTTTATAACTATGAATTTCTGGCACAGTATATTCTTTTGCTGTAACTTGTGTGCCTTTTATAAATTTTATATCATCAATATAATTAATACCTTGAAATTTTGAATATTTACATGTAATATGTTTAAATTTAAAATCTTTACCATCTTTACAATCTTTACCATCAGGATACTTTACTAATATACGTTGTTGTTTAAATTTACATGTTTCTTTAGATACATTTGATATTGATAGAGCAATCTCAGGTAATTTTAGAGTATCCTTAGATTCATAGGTTATTGGTTTAAATAAATATATATTATTTAATAATTTCTCTTCATTTAATTCAACTAATATTTTGCAAACAATCTTATGATTACTCGTAGAAGTCTTGTGATAACCACCTATTGTTGCTTTCATCTCATTTATTATTTTCATTATATCTCCTTTAATAATGCCTCTGAGTATTTTACTTTCTTCTTGAGTGGGCTTAGCATCTTTAGCAGAAGTGGGCTTAGCATCTTTAGCAGAAGTGGGCTTAGCATCTTTAGCAGAAGTGGGCTTAGCATCTTTAGCATCTGTCGTAAGAAATTTATGTATATCTGAATAGTCTTCTTCTTTATATGCTATACCTTTTCTCTGTAACACAATCCGACAAAGACGATCCTTATTATCAAACAATGGTTGAAACTTACTTGTAATAGTTTCTGTTTTCAATCCATCTTTAATTTCTTTTGTAATAGTAATTAATGTTTGAATAGCTATATCAGTATTAGATAATTCTAAAAATTCTATATCTTTTGATGGAACTGATACTTCGGATATTATTTGTTCTGGATTCGTCGCTGCTGATTGTGATTGACTCGTCGCTGCTGATTGTGATTGACTCGTCGCTGCTGATTGTGATTCTAGTAGACTCGTCACTGATGATTGTGCTAATTGTAGTTTATAATTAGTATATACAAGTTGAAGATTATCACATGCAACGAATGTTGTAAATTTAATTGTTGCACGATTACCAAAAATAAATTGTAAATCACTAATAAATTCAAACTTACCAGTTTGTGAAGTTAATACACCTCCACCAGTTGACACAATTGGTACTTGTCCATTCATTATAGCTTCAATTATCTTATATCGTGTATAATCTCCTCTTTCTTCTCCCAGCTTTGATACTTCGTCTTCTGTCAAATCTAATAAATCACCATCAATATGTACACCTCCAATTTTTTCTACTAGTAGATTTCCGAGAGTTGATTTTCCTACACCAACTGGTCCCAAAAGTAATACAATGTTTATTTTAGAATATAAATGGCTAATTCGACTCCATTTTTCTTCTATGAGTGGTATTAGTTGATTTGATAATTTTTCATAATGCTGTTTATTGGGGGTTTGCCTTGCTTGCAATAATAATTCTAACATTTTATCACCAATATATATATGTTCTCCTACATTTTTAGAAGATACATGTACATTATCCTCACTTTTTTGTTCTTCTTGGGCATCTTCTTCTTGGGCATCTACTTGTTGTGATTCTTGAAAAGCTACGTGTTGTTCTACATATTGTGGATCTTTATTATAAGATTCATGATTAACATCACTATCATGTAGCATTTGATAACATGCATATTTCCAGAAAGTTTTACCAAAATCATTATTATCTGATTCTTTAACTACCCATCTAGATATAAATGTATTACATTTACTATAAAACATATCAGGTAGAAATAAAGTTCCATTTTGACTCAAAAAATCTCTTAAAAACATTGTTCTAACAGTGTATAATGGAAATTTGTATTTGAGTGTTAGAGGTGATTTATCACTATTGTATTCAATAACAATTATCAATCCCTCTAAAATATTTCCTAAAATGTCTGAATGTTGTACTGTTCCAGCACCTACTTTAAAATATGTGTCATCAATCTTTGTGTCAATTTGTGTAGTAACTTCTTTTTCAAATTTAAATTTTATGTCAGTTTTAATTTTTATTGATTTTTGGTGTTGTTCGTTCCAAAATGTGTGAAATAATGATAGATCCATCATATTTCTATTTTTTGACAAGTCTTGTAAGAAAGTTCCAGCACAATCATTATAATCATTTGTAATTTCATAAACAGTATCTACACTCAGATTATGTGTGAGTGCAAACTGTCGCATGTCTTCTGGCTTATGAAATTTTACAATTGTATCTTGTCCCCCACGAAGTGGAATTACATCTCTTTGATCATATTTGATATGATGTCCTTCACCTACAGCAGTAATCACAATATCTTCTTTTAATACTTTGGCTCCATGACCTTGATCATTAAATGACATACATTCTCCACAAAAATGAATCTTTTCTGATACCATATTAGTAACTAATTGTGATGTCATTTTATTTCCGATAATCCTATAAATATCCTTAGTAAATTGATTGCCAGATGAATTTTTTGCAGCACATGACCAGTATTCTTTTCCATCTATACAAAATGCAAATACTTGTGCCAAAAAACCACTATATTTAAAATTGAATTTAATTGTCTTGATTTCATTAAACACTGCTTGGTTTGTTAATGTTTCTTCTCTAGAATCATTATCGAATTTTGGCTTAAAACCAAATATATCAATAGATACACCTAATTTCCATATTATAGGAAAACCTCTAGGAAATCCGCAATCTTCTGCCAATTTTATGAGTACTTCATCACTTTTGCCTTTCAATATAACTAAATAACAGTTTTCTAGTTTAAGATTAGGTGATTTATAGAAAGTTATATGTATATTTCCAGACACATTCAATAATTCTAATAATTTTCCAGCTACTGCATTCTTTGATGTTAAAACCTTCAATGCATCTTTAAATGACTGTTTTAAGAGTTCATTTTCACGAATCTCAATGTTAAAATCTATATACTCTGCTAAATTACCACCTACCATTTTTTTCTTTTTTAAATCTATATATTTTCCCTTGTATTTTTGGTATAATCTACTCAACTCTAGATACGACTTTTTCATATATATATATATATAATATAAAAATATTTTTATAGTAAACATTTATAATATTTTATAAGATAGTTTAATGAGTATCAATATAATTTTTATATTGTATGGAATATTCTAAATATATATTATCTAATAATTAAAATCTTATAATCTCTTGAACGATATCAAAAAAACTCATCAAACCATTCAATTCATCATATGCTTTGCAATCTACCATATCCGAACTAATATCTATTTTGATTGGACGACCACACAAATAACCCACATATTGTGTGATAGAGTCAGCCAACATCACTTCATCCAACTCATATATTTTATTTGTTTGTATGAGTGCGATTGCTGGATATGAGTTTTCCCATAATCTTCTCATAAGTAAAATTTTATCTATTCCTTTAATGTTTATTATATTTTGCTTCATAAACAGATTTAGTTAATTATTTTTATATGATGTAAAAATATTTTGACAAATCAATATATATGTTTGACACATATGTGATAAATTTGCAAAAAGATTATGATAGGTATGAACGGTTAAAATATAAGTTGGCTGAGAAAAATATTTATTGCAAACGATTTGATGCAGTGTATGGAAAAGAAATTGTTGATTTCAAACCATATGATAAATTTATTTCATCATATTGTAAGTATTTTTGTCCACGTGGTTTGGTTGGATGCGGACTATCGCATATGATACTGATGGATAAAATTTATACCCAATCTGATAATAAGTTTAGTTTGATTTTAGAAGATGATGTTGAACCATTGTTTGATGATAAAAAACAAATAGATAATATTATTAATGGATTGCCGGATGATTGTGATATTATGATGTTGCATTGTATGGGTCAATGTGAGTATAAAGATAGAACACGAATTATAAAAAATACCAAATGGATAGCTAGTTGTGCGGCATATTTGGTTAGAAATTCATCAATACCAAAAATTATCAAAAATAAGTTAATCACACATATTGATTTGCAAATTTATTCAAATCAATCTATCAATACATATATATGGATTAAACCATTATTTGAGACTGATAATTCCCATTCATACAACAAAGACTCTTATACAAATAATATTATATCAAATATATCTATACCAACTATTGATGGTATGAGTGTTGGGGATATGGTGAGTTTCAAGATATTTAGATTACCACTTATTGGTATTGAACTTTCTGGAATCGGTATATTGATTGTTTGCATTATAATATATATAATTTATAATATCATTATATAAATGAATTATTTGACAAAGTATTTGAAATATAAAAATAAAATGAGTCAAACAGGTGGAGTATTGTACATTTATCATACAAGAATGCCTCTAGAAATATTATCAGAACCAACAAAAAGCATGTTTGTTTCAAAAGCCAAACAATCTCAAAAATATTTTAATACAAAAACACAAAAAGGTATTGATCCAATGGATGGTCCTAAAGGTTTTGATGTAAAATTATTAGATATTAAGGAATTTGGAGGCGAAATTTCATATGAAACTTATACAATTGTCAAATATCTTCAACAAATTAATCAGTTATTGCAACCATATAAGATTCATACCATTCAATCTCAACCATCTTGGTTGATAGATGATAGTTATTTTCAGATTCCGTTTATTGAATTCGAAGGAAATCCAAATTCTGTTCAAATCTTCAGAGAAATGTATGATATGTTGGATAATTGTTTGTCAAACACAAATATTAGTAAAAATGCTGGTAAATCAGTTGTTAGATTTTGTATTTTGAGACCATTTATTAGAGACTATAAATTAAATTCAGATTTTTTGGATACTGATTTTTGGGAAAAAATAGTCGATATGTGTGATAAAATAAATAAAAAAAATATTTATCTCACACAAGAATTTATAGAAAATAAATGGATTGATGATATGATTGATACAACTAAAGATATATATTTATTATCAACAGATAAAAGAAATAAAATAATTCAACTACATCCTCGATACTCACACTATAATCCATGGTATAGAGATGTTCCACTTTCCATCATATATTGCAGACAAGAACATCATATTAAAACTTTTTTTTTACAAAAAGTTGAATATTAATATTTTTTAATTAAATATAAATATTCTAATCTACTAATATTATGGAAGAATTTTTATCAACTCATAAATCAAATTTACGAAATTTTTTTGTTGATAATACTAAAAGTCAAATAAAAATTGAGGATTTTGATATTCAAACAACAATTACTCATTTAAAAGGTTATTATGAAGTAGTAAAAAAAATATCTCCTGAAAATTTGTCAGATAACAATAAAATAGTAATTAAATATTTTGAAGAATGTTCGAGTATATTTACAAAAATCAAAGAATATGATGAGGCATATCAGGATAGTTGGAATCAACCAATGCCTGAAAAATCAATTCAAGATTTTGAATCTATAATTTCTGACTTAACATATTTTCCTAAAGATTCAGAATCAAGTAGTATAGTATTTAAAGCAAAACATAATCAAAATAAATGTTTTATAAAATCTTTTACGATTAATAGAGCTTCCTTACCATTGGGTAAAAAAGATATATCTGCCTTACAGTTGGAGTATGAGCAAAAACTCTATAGATATATTAAGTCAAGAACTGTACAACCAAATCCATATGATGTTAATTCACATTTTATTGAGGTGTATGATTTTTTTAAAATTCCTTCTAAAGATTTTATACCTTATTTGGAACAAAAAAATGTTATAAGGTCTCCAGATATTATTGCCCAAATATATCATGGAAAATTAGATGCAACACCAGATACAAAAGCAGAATTAGATGCAAGATCAGAGTATGTGTATTTTATTATTACCAAAGAATATGACAATTATCAAACTTATTATGAGTTTATTACAAAACAAAATATAGATATTGTTATAAATACATTTTTCGATTTAATGTATGGTATATATCTAATGAATCAGATTCTTAAATTTAATCATAATGATTTACATTTTAATAATATTATTGTTGAAATTTTACCTAATCCAGTTAATCAAACATATATTATTGATGGACTTCAAATAACACGACAAGTAAATTATAAGATACATATTTATGATTTTGATAGAGGAAATTTAAAATCTCATAATAATTTACAATTGAATAACTTAAAAAAATATGGTATTGATACTGATCTTAATATGATGAGAGATGTATATAATGTTATTTATGGTTTACATACATATGTTTCAATATCACATTCTCATTTTATATTAAATATTTTTGGTATTGCACCAAATATTTCTTATTTTTGTTTATCTACATATGGAAATTGTTTACAACCTTTTGATAATACAGACCATTATGCAATAACTATATTAAAAAAAATATTTACATATTATTATAACATATTAAGAGTAATTGAATCAGAATCACACAATTATGATTCTCCAAAATTAAATTATTCATCTATCAAACGTCAACCTAATTATCCTATTATACCTCAATATGTTTCATCTGTTAGTTCTAAAGATAGTAGTACTCTATTAGAAAAACAAGAACCAGTAGCTGCGGCAGCTGCCGCAGCATATCCACAAATTTCATCAAATCCATCAAACCCACAAAGCGGAGGATATAGTGAAAATGCATACAAATATCTAAAATATAAAATAAAAAATAAAAAAATTGAATAATATATGTATATTTGTAATTATTAATTATCTGATTTTTTTTACCAATTATCTGATTTTTTTACCAATTATCTGATACTAAAAAATATAATATAATTTCATTTTTGAATTCTTTTTATTCAAAAATGGGATTAGATCATTTGTTAATATTTAAGTATAGCAACAAATAAGCATACAAATATCTTAAATATATAATTAAAAATAAATTATTCTAATCTACTAATATTATGGAAGATTTTTTATCAACTCATAAATCAAATTTACGAAATTTTTTTGTTGAGAAACCTGAAATTCAAACTATAATTAGTGAGTTGTATACTAATTATAAAATAATAAAAGAAATGCCTGCTGAACAACAACAGAATAAACAATATCAAATATTGATTAAATATATTGATGAATGTTTGAGTATATGTAGAGAAATTAAACAATATGATGCTGTATATCAAGATAGATGGGATGAACTAATGCCTGAAAAATTAATTCAAGATTTTGAGTCCACTGTATCTGACTTAACATATTTTCCTAAAAATTCAGCATCAAGTAGTATAGTATTTAAAGCAACACATAATCAAAATAAATGTTTTATAAAATCTTTTACAGTTAAACTAGATGGATTTAATTCATCGTTAAAGTATGAGCAAAAACTTTATAGATATATTAAGTCAAGAACAGTACCACCAAATCCGTATGATGTTAATTCACATTTTATAGAGGTCTATGATTTTTTTAAAATTTCTTATAAGGAATTTATACCTTATTTAACACAAAAAAATATAATTTCTCCAGATATTATTGCTGAAATATATCATGCAGAATCAGAGTATGTGTATTTTATTGTTACCAAAGAATATGACAATTATCAAACTTATTATGAGTTTATTACAAAACAAAATATAGATATTGTTATAAATACATTTTTCGATTTAATGTATGGTATATATATAATGAATCAGATTCTTAAATTTAATCATAATGATTTACATCTTAATAATATTATTGTTGAAATTTTACCTCATCCAGTTAATCAAATATATTTAATTGATGGACTACAAATATCTCGAAAAGTATATTATAGGATACATATTTATGATTTTGATAGAGCAAATTTAGAATCTCATAAAAATGTACAATACTTAAAACGTTTTCCTATTTATAGGAATCTTAATATGACAACAGATGCATATAAGGTCATTTCTAGTTTACACGCATATGTTCCAATATCACGTCCTAAGTTTATATTAGATATATTTGGTATTATACTGTATAATACTTCTAGATCTGATAGTTATGATAATAAAGACCATCATGCAATAACTATATTAAAAAAAATATTTACATATTATTATGATAAATTAGAAGTAATTAAATTAGAATCACATACTTATAATTACGAATATCCAAAATTAGACTATCCGCCTATCAGTCCTGAACCTATTCAACCTATTCTACCTGTTATAGAACAATATAAGCCATCTATTTGGTCTAAATCTATTAGTTCTAACGATGATCATACTCCATATATATATAATCCATGGAAAAAATCTAGCGATATTTTAAAAAAATACATGCAAGCACCAGTAGCAGCACAAGCAGTATATCCACAAATTCCATCAAATAAAGCTATTCTATCAAATGCACAATTAATGTCATCTTATAAATCTGATTTAGAAATTCCATCAAATGCACCATTAATGTCATCTTATAAATCTGATTTAGAAATTCCATCAAATGCACCATTAATGTCATCTTATAAATCTGATTCACCAAATTCACAACCTTATGAATTATATTCATCAAATCCACCAAACCCAGAAAATCCACCAAACCCAGAAAATCCACCAAACCCACAAAATCCACCAATTATACAAAAACCATATGCTGCATATTATAAATCTGATTCACAAATTCTATCAAATGCACCATTAATGTCATCTTATAAATCTGATTCACCAAATCCACCAAAATCCAATTTATATGATGAATTATATCCACAACAGGGAGGATATAGTAGAAATGCATATAAATATCTAAAATATAAAATAAAAAATAAAAAATTTTAATAATGTGTGTATATTTATAATTATTTATTATATTGAATTATCATATAATGCAATATATAAAAAACTTTTTTAATATGTTTTCATACAATACAACAGCCTCACTTGATTCACAAACAGCCTCACTTGATTCACAAACAGCCTCACTTGATTCACAAACAGCCTCACTTGATTCACAAACAGCCTCACTTGATTCACAAATAGCCTCACTTG
>Ga0209597_1000520_pt1 | contig 25360 bp, 17 predicted proteins | sample M_140625_MF_Meta_FD_187316 | JGI IMG/M metagenome (GOLD analysis project Ga0209597, IMG submission 187316) | Freshwater microbial communities from Lake Montjoie, Canada to study carbon cycling - M_140625_MF_MetaG (SPAdes) (version 2) | ecosystem: Environmental > Aquatic > Freshwater > Lake... | reverse complement strand
CAGTCCCCAACGTAAGTTATGTTGCGTATACCACCAAAGGAGAAGAAGTTTTAGTAAATAATCCAACAGATTTGCCACCACCGGAGAAAATCGACTACGTGGAAGAGCCTTATATTCGGGCCAGTGTAATTACAAAATCCGACTATGTAGGTCCAATCATGACATTATGCTTGGATAAGCGAGGACTATTAACCAACCAAATTTATCTCACCAGTGATCGCGTAGAAATGAATTTCGAAATGCCTTTGGCCGAAATCGTTTTTGATTTTTACGATCGTCTAAAGTCGATTTCTAAAGGATACGCCAGCTTTGACTACTCACCTTTGGGATACAAAGAGAGTAAGTTGGTGAAGATGGATATTATGTTAAACGGCAAGGGGGTTGATGCGTTGAGTGCGATTATTCACCGCGACAATGCTCAGGATTTAGGTCGTAAAATTTGCAAGAAACTTAGAGATTTGATTCCACGTCAGCAGTTCGAAATCGCCATTCAGGCGGCGGTTGGCGCTAAGATCATCTCCCGCGAAACATTGTCTGCAATGCGCAAGGATGTAACGGCAAAGTGTTATGGTGGTGATATTTCTCGTAAGCGAAAACTACTAGAAAAACAAAAAGCTGGTAAAAAACGCATGAAGTCAGTGGGCAATGTCGATATTCCCCAAAGCGCCTTTATGGCCGTGTTGAAGTTAAACGAGTGATTTAACTTTGGGAACGTATGGAGTCCCTGGGGTATAATGAAGAGGCCATCGCTGCGATGGAATTGGGTTTTTGTGGCGGCATAGGACCTGTTTTAGGAAGGATATTAATAGAACATTTTGGCTCGGCGAGGGCGGTATTTGAAGCAGCGCCTGCGGCGCTGCTTCAAATACCTGGCGTATCCCAAAAAGCCCATTACAATATCATTCATAGCGCTAAATCCAATTTCAATGAGGCCCGAGAATATGTCAAGCAGCACATAGCATTGGACGTTTCCGTTGTCAGCATTTCCCAAGAAAACTACCCCTACAGACTGAAAGAACTGGCCGATGCACCACTGTGTTTATATTTCAAAGGAGAAATCGAATGGGATGCACCAAGAATTTTGGGCGTCATTGGCACACGAAAACCCACACCCCATGGCAGCCACGAAGCCAAGAAATTGGTGGAGGAAATTCGTGCATTTGACCCAATTATTGTCAGCGGGATGGCCTATGGCGTAGATGCAATTGCCCACCGTACGGCATTAGAAACGGGACAGAAAACATGGGCAGTGCTTGCACATGGCCTTGAAAAAATATACCCCCCGACCCACAAGACATTTGCTCAGCAAATGCTAGCCAGTGGCGGGGGCCTAATCTCCGAATTCCCTGTCGGCACAAAAATGCACCCCGACTATTTCCCCAAAAGAAATCGAATTGTTGCCGGTCTATGCGATGCGATCCTTGTCACCGAAAGCGGACTCAAAGGCGGATCCATGATTACAGCAAGTATCGCACATGGCTATAATCGCGACGTATTTGCTGTCCCAGGAAGACCATCAGACCTTGCCTCCATTGGATGCAATTTTCTCATCCAAAAAAATATGGCCCAAATCACCACAAACGCCACGGATATTGGAGAAGCGATGAATTGGGAAAATAAAAACTCCAGTTCAAACGGAAACAACAACCATCAATTAAACCTCTTCCAACAGTTAAACCCCATAGAAAAACAAGTCATGGAATGGCTGATGGAAGGAATTAACCACCCCAACAAAATGCTCGAAAAACAACAATGGACAGCGGGCAAAATCTCAATGGCACTGCTCGACCTAGAACTCAAGGGGTTGATTTCTGCAACCGGGGGCAATAACTACCGTCCGAATTAGCCAGGAATTTAAATCCTAGCAATCTTAATCGTTAGTGAAATTCGTTGACTTAACGCTTTTTGCCTTTCGGTGCGGAATTTGCACGCTGCTGACTCGCCTTCATAGCCTCTTCCATACGTTGCTGGAACTTGGATTTGGTAGCGGGTTTCTTGCGATTCTCGGCAATTTGCGCATGCAATTTGGTGTCGTCAACCGTTCTGCGAATCACCCATTGCTGACCAAATGTGATCATGTTACTCACAAAATAATACCACGTTAATCCCGCAGCATAATCGTTTAACACTCCCAAGAAAATCACTGGCATGAAATATCCGATATACTTCATCTGGCCTGTTACACCCGACAACTGATTGTTAAAGTGGGTATAAATCAAAGTAGAAACGGTCATCAAAATAGTAAAGAAACTCACGTGATCGCCATAGAATGGAATGGTGAATCCCAAATGCGGACCATCATACTGACTCAAATCGGTAGCCCACATAAATGCTTTCTGTCTAAGCTCAAACGCATTTGGAAAGAACTGGAACATCGCAAATAATATTGGCATCTGCAACAAAACAGGAACGCAACCACTCATCGGACTTACGCCCGCCTTGCGATACAACGCCATATTTTCCTGTTGCATTTTCTGCATATCGCTACCGTGCTTTTCCTTAATAACGTCAATTTCTGGCTTAAGGATACGCATTTTAGCTGTACTGATATACGACTTGTAAACCAATGGCAACAAGGCTGTTTTGATGATAACCGTAAGGAGCAAAATAATAATACCCATACTACCTATCACACCATCCAAAGCATGAAAAACAGGGATTACAGCATAACGATTCACCCAACCAAAGATTCCCCATCCCAAAGGAATAATGCTCTCTAGACCCGCATTTGGCATACCCACTTGCGCATCCTTCATCGTATAAAACTGGTTTGGGCCAAAATAGTAGCTAAATCCGTATGATTTCAAGGGCTGACGTTCGAAATCGACATATACTTCAGCGTTTAAATCTTTGATCCGGTTCGCATCTTTCGTTTCTTTCCAAGCAATTTTTGCATCGCTAGAGAATCCAGAGTCAGCAACCATCATCACAGAAAAATATTGCTGTTTAAAGCCAAACCAATCCAAATTATTCTTTAACTCCTCACTCGCTGGGCTTGCCAAATCTAACTTATCAGCATCCTCACCATGCAATCGGTAAACCACAGTCGTATTCTGCTTCTCCCACTTCATGTCCTTCTCTTGCTTCTGCAATTGAGCTCTCCAAGTGATTTTGATACCCGAATTGCGCGACTTTACGATTTCATCGATGCCCTTAAGCTTCAATTCATGCTTTACAGTAAAACCATCCGCAGCCAGAGAATAAATCTGATCGATGTATCTCGCAGAATCACCCAAACGCAATGTCACTTGGTTCTCCGTTTGAGAAACTACATTCCAATAAAAATCGGCGCTATTTAAAGGACCGTTGGCAGTGTAAAGCTCAAAAGCCCATTGATTGTCGTTCACTTGATTCGACAACAATTCCAAAACGCTTGAATCCGAACGACGATGATTATTAAGTACTACGCGACCAATATTTCCCCCTTTGGTGCGAATATCGATGCTCAATTCCTTACTTTTCAACTGAACTAATCCAGGTTTGCCTTGCAATTGCGATGCAAATCCTCCGATTGTGCTTAACAAAGCAGAATCTTTCGTAGGAGTAACACTTTCAGAAATTGCGCTGCTACTTGATTTAGCAGGCATTGGAGAAGTCACCTTCGCGGCTTCAACCTTTGCAATGCTATCGCGCTGCCTCTGAAATATGGCCTGTTGCTCCGCTGAGGGTGCCGTGTACCAATAGTATCCTATTAAAATTAGGAAAATGAGTGAAAAACCGGTAATTGTATTGCGATCCATGAATAAAGTGTGCGAAGTTACAAAAAAAGTAGACGGGCATTCTATGAAAAAATTGAACTTCTAATAAATAATGATGAATACCCCTTGGAATAGGGAATTTGAATTACTATCTTTGCGCACCGAATATTCACGATGGCCAACGTAGGAAAAATCTCACAAATTATTGGTCCAGTGGTTGATGTTAGCTTCAACGAACCCGGATCTACGCTCCCTAAAATTTACAACTCATTATCCGTTACCAAAGACAACGGTCAATCCTTAGTGCTTGAAGTACAACAGCACTTAGGCGAAAACATGGTACGTACCATTGCGATGGACGGAACCGATGGACTTCGCCGCGGAATTGACGCGATTGACACTGGCGATGCGATTCGCATGCCCGTGGGTGAAGCCATTCGTGGCCGATTGCTCAACGTGGTAGGTGATGCTATCGACGGGATGACGCCTCTTTCCAAAGAAAATGGAAGAGCAATTCACCAACCAGCTCCAACTTTCGACAATTTGAGCACCAGCGCAGAACCTCTGTATACTGGTATCAAAGTGATCGATTTGCTTGAGCCCTATGCTAAAGGAGGTAAAATCGGCTTGTTCGGTGGTGCCGGTGTAGGAAAAACGGTATTAATCATGGAATTGATCAACAACATCGCGAAAGCATACTCCGGTATGTCGGTTTTCGCAGGTGTTGGTGAAAGAACCCGTGAAGGAAACGATCTATTGCGCGAGATGATTGAATCTGGCGTTATTAAATACGGAGAAGCATTCAAACACAGCATGGAAAGTGGTGGTTGGGATTTGGATACCGTAGATATGGAAGATTTAAAAAGTAGCCAAGCCACATTGGTATTTGGTCAGATGAATGAGCCTCCAGGAGCCCGTGCAAGGGTTGCATTGAGCGGTTTGTCAGTGGCTGAATATTTCCGTGATGGCGATGGTACAGGTGCAGGAAAAGACATTCTTTTCTTTATCGATAACATTTTCCGTTTCACGCAAGCAGGTTCGGAAGTATCCGCGTTGTTAGGCCGTATGCCTAGTGCCGTGGGTTACCAACCAACCCTTGCTACTGAAATGGGTGCGATGCAAGAGCGTATCACTTCTACTACTCGTGGGTCAATCACGTCGGTTCAAGCGGTTTATGTTCCTGCGGATGATTTAACAGATCCAGCACCAGCAACAACTTTCGCCCACCTAGACGCTACAACAGTATTGTCTCGTAAAATTGCGGAATTGGGAATCTACCCAGCTGTGGATCCTTTGGATTCTACCAGCCGTATTTTGAGCGAGGAAGTTTTGGGAAAAGAACACTATGGATGTGCTCAACGAGTAAAAGAGTTGTTACAACGTTATAAGGAATTACAAGACATCATTGCCATTCTTGGTATGGATGAATTGAGCGAAGACGACAAATTGGTTGTTCACCGCGCTCGTCGTGTTCAACGTTTCTTGTCTCAACCTTTCCACGTAGCTGAACAGTTCACTGGTATCCCAGGCGTATTGGTCGACATCAAGGAAACCATCAAGTCATTTAACATGATCATGAATGGCGAAGTAGATGAATACCCAGAAGCGGCCTTTAACTTGGTAGGTACCATCGAAGATGCTATCGAAAAAGGCAAAAAGTTATTGGAAGAAGCCAACGCATAATAAAAGATATGTTTGTAGAAGTATTAACACCAGATAAAACATTATTTAGCGGCGACGCTGAAGTGATTACATTGCCTGGTGTAAACGGAAGCTTTCAGATTCTCGATAACCACGCTCCAATGATTGCTAACTTGAAATCTGGAAACGTGGAAATCAAAACCAGCACCCAAACAGAAACCTACGAAGTAAAAAGCGGATTGGTTGAAGTACTGAAAAACAAAGTGGTAGTTTTGGTATAACCTACGATTCTGTTGAGCTCACATTTAAGCCTAGCGATACTTACGTAATTGTATTATTCAATCAAAAGAGAGAGGGCTCCCTACGGGAGCCCTCTCTCTTTCTGAGCCCATCATCCCCCCTTGCCTCGAAAGACGAGATAAGAGACTACCGGCGATCTACCCAACACAATCAACCTAATAAACAGGAAACGTTACTACCATCTTATAAATTACTGCGAAATCAGTTGAACGATTTTCATTATGGCTCCAACCTCGATTCAACACCCGCATGTAAAAGTGAAAATCAATCACGTAAAAGCAAAACAAAACCGCAAACCACCCGCACAGGCCTGAACACAATTATTTTTATAATTGTTCAACTTATCCACACAATACATCAACAAATGAATAGCAAAAAACAATCAACTACATAATATACAATGACTTAATTATATTCCACATCAAAAAAAAGTTTATTTTGTTTAACTTAATAGGCACATATCTTGTACAGTAAAATTAGATTAAACTTAAACAAACAACCATCTTTGTATAAGATATACGCATGAGAATTATACAAAATGATTTCGACAAGAAAATAGCTGGAGAGTTGCTTCCGTTAAGAAATTATGCATTGTCATTAACCCACGACATGGACGATACCAAAGATCTCGTTCAAGACACAATTCTGAAAGCATACAGATATCAGAGCAAATTCCAAGAAGGCACCAACCTAAGAGGATGGCTCTATACCATTTTGAAAAATAGTTTCATTAACAATTATCGTCGCGACATGAAACGCAATACTTTCTTGGACAGCACAGATAATTCGTACTTCATTGATTTACCATCGCACAAGATCGACAATGATGCTGAGACCAAGTTTATACGTAGAGACCTTGAAGCCGCGATTGATGAACTATCATTCGACTTACGAGTAACCTTCAAACTCAACACCGAGGGTTATAAATACCACGAAATTGCAGAGGAAATGCAAATCCCTATCGGTACCGTAAAAACCCGCATATTTGTCGCCCGTAGAATTTTACGTGAGCGACTTAAAGAATATGCTGAGGTTTACGGATTACAAATGGCGTAAATTTGCGGTATTCTTTATGATACCAGATCACTTAACATACTTATTTTTAATTCTCATCACGATTGTTGGCCCGATAGCGCTATCATTCGACAAAAAGGTAGCGTTTTACAAGAACTGGAAATATTTCACCCTAGCGATGCTTACAACCAGCACCGCCTATATAATTTGGGATATATGGTTCACCAAATCAAACGTATGGTCGTTCAATCCAAAATTTGTTAACGGCAATTGGCTCGCATGCCTCCCAATGGAAGAATACATATTCTTCATTATCATCCCATACGCCTGCCTTTTCATTTATGCTTGCCTCAACGCATACCTTCCAACATTCTCCTTCAACAAATCTCTCAAACCGATTGTCATTTCACTCATGGTGACAAGCGTTATCGCGATAACAATTAACCCTACCCATCTATATACCACCATAACCTTTGGGTTACTATTTATCACACTAACGTATTTCCTAGTTTCAAACAACACGCAGCATTTATCACACATCATTCTGGCATGGATAATCGCATTACTTCCCATGGCCTATGTCAACGGAGTTCTTACAAGCAAGCCAGTATTAATTTACAACGATAGCCAAAACCTTGGAATACGCATCGGAACAATCCCAATAGAGGATTTTTTCTACAACATGGTTTACATGCTATGGATGATAACGATTTACGAAGTACTTAAAAAGAAACCGATAGTTTCTGCTGTTTGATAATTATCAATGCCAAACCGCCGTATCAGCCAAACTTTTTTTCTTGGCTTTTTTCCGCTGATTTTTCGTGCCAGGAACTGGAATATACTTTTCAGGATATTTCTTCAAATCCAACATGATTCGTTGTAATTCGGCATTGCTATTACGAATGTCAGAATACATCGCCTCATCTTTAAGCAACTTTCCCATACTGCCCTTACCAGCATTCAAATCACTTAACATAAGGGCCAATTTCTCACTACTTGCAGACAGATTATTTAGAAGTTCTTTGATGCGAACAGAATCAATCTGACGTCCCGCCTTATTAAAATGCTCCAACCCCTCACGCAATTGCCTATCATATTCGGGCAAATTACTAGAAAAATTACTCAAGCTTCCCGACGTCTGTTTTAAGGCCGGCTCCAAAGCCGAAATCGTTTTGCGTATTTCTATAATTGTAGATGTCAATTCATGTAAAACAACCGGGATGTTATTCACCGCTTCATGTAATTCTTGTTTATGCAAAAAGGCGTTTAGTGTACCAAACAATGAATCCGCACTATTGGTCACATTTAACACTTTAGAGTTGATCGCACCAAATATATCCTTAGAATAATCCGGATCTAAAATATCTCCATCCTGAGCAAATTCTTTTGAATTCCCTTTGAGCAACTTTAATGTTACACCACCCAACAGCTGGGCTTCAATCTTGATTTTCGAATCCTCTGGAATATCCATATCAGAACTCACTTCAACGATAGCTACTATTTTCTGATTTTCATCCATCTTAAGACTTCTAACCATCCCAATCTTGAATCCATTATACATAAGCTTAGTTCCAACCGACAGTCCTTGCGTATTGTCATAGAGAACCTTAAAACTCCTTCCACGATCAAACAAATTATCTCTGCCCATCATAAAATTGTAGCCTAACAAGAGAATGCAGATCGACACAATGGCGAGCACCCCAACTTTGAATTCGTTTGTTAATCCTTTAAACACAGTATATACGTTATTCAAAAATAAGTAAAAAAAACAAAGCTTATAAAAAAAGAAAGGCCCCGTCATAGACGGGGCCTTTCACTATGAAATCTTAATGATTAGTGTTTAACTACAACACGCTTCGTAACAGTTTCACCGTTGTTGGTCAAGTTTACGAAGTAGATACCTTCGCTTACGTTGCTCAAGTCGATTTGGGTGTTACCAAATCCACCTTGCAAGTTGTCCAACTTAGAGACTACTGCACCAAATGCATTCGTAACTACTACGTTCAAAGGTTGGTTGTTGGTTAAATTATAACCTACAGTCAACAATCCAGTAGTCGGGTTAGGATGAACAGAAACTGCATCTTGCAATTTCACGTTCTCAGTTCCCATGTAAGTATTGAAGCAATTTGGTGGGTAAGAAACATATACAGGACGAGAAACCGCAGTTGCTTCGTTTCCACTAGGATCAACCAATGAGTAGTTGATATAGTAAACACCAGCTTCCATTACGTTCACGTTATGTCCCAATACTTTTACCAAAGGCATCAAATCACCTGAAGAATAGTAGTTGTCACGTACAATCAAACCAGACATTGCCCAGAATGGAGTCGCAATACAAACAGAGATTGCAGGTGCAGTGATAGTAGGAGCGATCCTATCAACAACTTTGATGAAACGCTGCTTAGTCGTTACGTTTCCGCTACCGTCAGTTGCAGTGAAAGTTTCAACATAAGTACCCAAAGTATAAGCATCTACTTTACCAGTCTTAGTCAAAGAAAGCTGAGACTTAGAATAGTAATTATCAGATACAGTTACTGAACGTGAATAGTAAGCATTGTTTACATCATGTAATACAGTGTCACCAGTATTCAATTCAATATCAGGAGCGATGTAATCGTCTACACGGTAGTTCAATACGAAACCATCTTCAGTTGCTTTGTTTCCAGAAGGATCAACCGCTTTGTAAGTTACAGGGTAAGTCGCACGGATGTTAGTGTTAACAGGACCGTTGAAACCTGGATTCTTAGAAACGAAGATCGAACCATTACAAGGATCCATTGCGTAAACATCATCAACGAATACTCCACCAATTTGAACATTGATAGTAGTACCATCTACGATAGCTTTAGCCAATTTCAAGATGCTAGGAACTTTAGTATCCTTAACGATAACAACACGCTTGATTGAGATAGCATTCTTTTGTGCATCAGACACTGAATAAACCAAAGTGTAAACACCTACAGTTCCAGCATCTACTTTACCAGCAATTTTGATTGCAGAAGTCAAGTTACCATCATTTGCATCAATTGCAACAGCACCTGGCTCAGTGTAAGTATCACACTGTTCCATTACCATAGTGTCCTTACCGTTCAATGTCAACTTAGGAGCTGTTTTGTCCAAAGCAACAATAATTGTACGGAATTTAGTTGTAGCATTGTTTCCAGATGCATCACGCAAATCGAATTGGAAAGTGTAGATACCAGGAGCTGAGCAATCCAAATCAGACTTAACAACAACCTTAGCAGTCATATCACCTTCAGTTGCATCACTTCCCTTGAAAGAAGTACCAGCGATTTCAGAATAACAAGCTGTTTTAGTAGCTGTTTTTTCAACACGCATAGTATCACCACCAATCAACGTAATCACTGGAGGTTTACCATCATTGGCCAAATTCAACATATAATCTTCGAATTCACCAACAGTGTTAATTCCACAGTATGTATTTGAGAATGAACCATAAGACACACCAACACGCATACGAGTGTTTCCTTCAAATGAATTCGCGATATCAGGTACAGTAAATTTACCAGTTACAGTTGCACCAGAAACAGTTCCACTGCTGTAAACCTCTTCACCTGCATCAGCAAAGTCACCATCGATGTTCCAGTCAATCCAAGCCTTATAGTTTACTGAGTTAGAAATCGTGTTACGACCGATAGATAAATCGTAAGTACCACCGAAGGTCAATTTCGCAGGAGCTACTTTATCAGCAAAGTTGGTATAGTAATCGATACCGGAAGTCGAAGTATTGTTAATTAGTTCCGTGCTACCAGATTTAACTGTTACGTTATTAATTCCAACGTCAGCAGACATCAAGTCAACCAAAGGAACGCAATAATCCAAACAAACAACATATTTGTTCTTGATCAATTTCTTCTCTGTAGCAGTTTTACCACCCACTGAGTTGTAAGCACTCAAAGTGAAAGTATAAGCACCACCCTTTTGGAATTTCAACTGTGGGTTTTGGCTATTCTTAGTAGTACCGTTCTCAAATGTGAAAGAAGTTGGGAAAATGCTCCACTCAAAAGTGTTTGCATAATCAGTCTTCGTTGTAATAGTTACTACATCCCCAATGTTCGGACGAACGTTGCTTGCAGTATAATCCAAATAGCCAGGAGCCGTTGGAGTATTGATCGTGATTGACTTGCAGAAGGTATCAACACCTGTACAAGTTAAAGCAATCAAACAAACTTTGTAGCTACCATCAGTGTAGAATGCGCGAGTGTAATCTGTAGCACTTGATTCTGGGTTGCCATCAATCTGCCACTCGTAAGTAGGAAGACCTTTTACATCAGTAGATGCATTAATCAAATCAACATTCAAACCATTGGCAGCAGGATTATATGCAGTTGTCCATTTTGCAGAAGGCTTAACAGCTGCGGCCAATACAGAAGTCCAATTGATAATAAAACCATTCGCAGTTCCAGAACCATTAGATTCGAATGTAATGTATACCGCACCACTAGTGGTTACGATTTTTGCAGTATCATATTTAGAAACGTTATTACCATCGATAGTAGCAATTAACTTATTTGGCGTAGCTTCTTTCGCATCATAAATACGCAAGATGTCACCGTTATCTGCCAATTTCAATTCACCAAATGACAAGGTGATTTTAGTTGCTCCACAAGGGATGATTTTAAAATAGTCAATAGAAGTCTTACGGCTGTTTCCATAAGGGGCTGTTGGACCACCGTTATCGTACAAACGACCTGTCTTAGACTGAGCCTCTTTTGAAGGTCCCATATAATATTCTGTAGGAGCAATACACTCTACATAGCGATCTTTACACAATTTCTTAGAAGGACCGATATCATTTGAAGAGGTCAAACAAACTTTATACCATCCCAATTCACTTAAAGTAAACTTAGGATTTTGAACCGTTGAAGTTTGGTTGTCTACCCCCGTTGGTGAAGTCAATTCCCAAGACCAACTGTAAGCACCATTGTTACTCAAATCATACATGGTAACATCGTAATAAATTTCAGATTGATTTGTAGAAGCTACAAAATCTGCTGTTGGAACAGCCGTAGGGGCTACAATCGTAACCGCCTTCAAAGCCGAATCCGACAATCCACAATAATTCACAACCATTTTTACATCATACGTTCCCGCAGATGCCCATTTGGCTGCTCCTTTATCTGAAACATTGCTATAACCAGTGTAAGGTGGAGCAACTGCTTTGTCAAATGTCCACTTATAAGAATAACCACTGCTTGGGTTAATTGCGCTAAACTTGACATTTGTTTTCACATAGTTGGTACTCGTAGGAACGATAAAGTTCGCAGTAGGAGTAGCACCCAATTTCAAATTAACTTCCATGTCAAAACAGTTACCATATGTCTGTGCAACACCGCAACCGTTGGATGCTCCCATCGAATAAACTTGTGCACCACCGCGAATACGCATGTAACTCGTTCCAGTAGTTGACCAACAAGGCATTTTTAAATTGAAACTTGTAACACCAGAAGCAATGGTAGAGCTAGGATCTACAACACATTCCGAAGTAGAAAAACTACCATCACGGTTAGCATCAATCCAAATACCAATGCGAGAACCCCAACCTTGAGAGGCCCAAGTTCCACCTGTAACAGTAATAGAAATTGATTCACTAGCCGTTAAGTCAAACGCCTTACCAGTGTTAAGAATACCCCTGTAAGAAGTTGCCGCGCTAGTAGAGTTACATCCAAGACCACTGTAGGAGGCCAAAGTAGTTCCTTTAGCGTTCTTTACTGCTACATCAAGGATGTCACCCGGTGCATCTGTGGATGTACCACTGATTGTACCAAAGTAGCCACCACATCCCCAGGAAGACGTTCCCGAGCATGGAGTCTGCGCTTTCAGAGAACTCGAAGTGAATAATCCACCCACGAGAACCCCTAAAAACGCAAGCTTTTTGAGTTGTGTAATTGTTGATTTCATAGTTTTTGTTTAAGTATATTTTTTACAAATGACGCGAAAAAGTCAATTGGTTGCAAGAAAATTGATAAAAAAATTATTTTTTTTCAATCTCGGTGTCCAAAAGTTAAAACTTTTACTTTCCGTTTGCAGAATTCAACAATTCCAATGAATTCTTATAATCTCTTACAGCCTTAAAAATACCTATGGCGATTTTCTGCTGCCCATCATTTGATTTCAAACTAATGCGGTCCGTAGGGTTCGTCAAAAATCCGGTTTCTACCAATACGCTGGGCATCGATGTTTGCCATAAAACCAAAAAACCCGCTTGCTTTACTCCCCTCGTTTTTATTGGACTCAATTTACTCGTTTGGCTTTCAATTCCACTGGCCAATTTCAAGCTTTGCTTCATAAAAGCATTCTGTACCAAACTGAAAATAATATGTCCTTCCGGCGAATCCGGATCAAAACCGCCATACCGAGAATTTTCCTTGTAATCAGACTCATAAGTAATTACCGAATTCTCACGTTTGGCCACTTCCAAGTTCCCTTCAGACTTGTGCAATCCCATAAAATACGTCTCACTTCCTGCCGCAGCCCTATTTGGATTGGCATTACAATGTATCGAAATAAACAAATCGGCCTGACGATCATTGGCCAAGTTGGGCCTTTCCCAAAGTTTTAATGATTTATCCGTAGTTCGAGTGTATAGTACTTTCAAATTTGGAATACTGTCTTTTAATAGCTTCCCCAATTTCAACGCCACACCCAAGGTGACATCTTTCTCGAAAATCTCGTTGTTGCCATTGCAACCCGGATCCAATCCCCCATGTCCCGCATCAATTACCAATGTATTCACAGAATTGCTTACCCTCACCTTTCTAGCCGACGGTAAACAAATTAAAAAGCCTATCGATAAACACAAATGCATCACTTGTTTTAGACTTCTTCGCATGAATTTAGACATTTGTTTCATTCTTTCCTGTTGCACAACGCAATCATGGCAAACTTTTTGCCGAAATTCGCTGAAAATTGTCAAACCGCGAACATTCATATCACCTTAGATGCCTACAACCATTGTTGACAGTTGTGATCGTGCTTTGCCTTGGCAGCCTAAACCCTTTATCAGCACAAGGAGTAGCGATGTCGTCCACAAAAAAAGACAGCATACCGATTCCTCCTCCCGCCAAAAAGACAATTGCCAACCCCATCCATTATGAAGCGTCCGATTCTATAATACTAAGAATGGAGAATGGAAAATCCTTCCTATATAATAAAGCAAAGGTGGATATGGATGAAACCGAACTAAACGCAAACTATATTGAAGTTGCTTTCGCCAATAAAACCCTTTTCGCAAAGGGCAATCTAGACTCTACGGGCAAATATGTGAACCAACCCGTCTTTAAAGATGGAAACGATGCCTATACCTCCGACAGCTTGCGATATAACAATGAGTCAAAAAAAGGAATGGTATATGGCTTGTCGCTCACACAGGATGAGGCCCATGTTCAACTAAAACAGGTAATGAAGCAACCGGATGGCAGCCTGATGGGCAATTCCGGAAAAATCAGCACTTGCTCTGACCCCCACCCCCACTTTTATTTAAATGCGTCCAAAATCAAGGTAATCCCAAACAATAAAGTGCTTTTTGGCGCGGCAAATTTGGTCTTGGCAGATATTCCAACACCTCTGGCCCTCCCTTTTGGTATCGCACCAATGAAAAAAGGACAACGCAACGGGCTCATTATGCCTAACCCTGGATTCAACAATAGCAACAACAGTTTTTTCCTTTCCAACTTAGGCTATTATCAAGGTTTAGGGAAATTTGCCGATGCCCAGGTGAATTCAGACCTCTATTTCAATGGCGATTTCCGTATGGGCGTTACAACCAATTTTATCAAACGGTATAAATACAGCGGCGCCCTTGCAATAAACATGAGTCGTTTCGGCAACGGAGCAGATCGTGCCAGTCCATTTTTCTCCAAAACGAACGATTTTTCCATCAATTCTCGATTTGGACTCGACCGCAAATTGCTTCCCGGTGTAACACTCAATGGAAATATCAATATCGTGACAGGTAATTACAACAAGCGAAATTCGAAAGATATTCAAACACTGTCGAAAAACGAATTTGTCTCAAGCGTAAATTATGGCCAAAGCTTCTTGAAAAACAAGGTCAATTTGTCGGCCTCAGCCCGACATACCCAAAACGTCCAAACTCATGATTTCAGATTGGAATTACCCAATATAAACGTCGGCGTATCTAGCCTAACACCATTTGCAAAAAAGAACGGATCAAATACAAAATGGTTCGAACAACTTAGACTATCGTATAATATGAATTTCACCAATTCATTGAATACAAAAGATACATTAATATTTAGCGACAAATACAAAGATGTTCTAGCCACGATACAATCGGCCGTGAAACACTCAATACCCTTGAGCACAAACATAAAATTGTTCAAAGGAGTACTCAACGTAACCCCAGCGGCTAACTACCAAGAGAAATGGCTATTTAAAGCGAATAAAAAATCAATCGATCCATTGACAAAGAAATTAATATTGACAGACACAAGTGGATTTTTTAGATTAAATAATTATAGTTTTTCCACGGGAATAAGTACCAACATTTACGGCACTTTTACAAAGTTGAATTTGGGCAAAATCCGTTCTATCAGACACACAATCACACCGAATGTAAACTTCAATTATCGACCGGAAATTGATGGATATAAAAGAGGTTGGAATCGGACATACATCGACACATTTGGCAAGAACATTGGCTATAGTTTGTTCGAAAAATATGGCGGTTCTGATTATGTGCAACGCAAAGGCGGAGCGATAGGATTTTCACTGAGCAACAACCTGCAGGCTAAAAAAGTAATCGGAAAAGACACCACAGGAAAAGAGAAGTTGGAGAAAGCGAATCTAATCGACCAATTGATGATTAGTGGCAATTACGATCTTGCGGCGGACAGTTTACAATGGAGTGATTTCAACCTTGGGTTTAACACTGTAATTGCCAAACAAATAAGGATTGGGGTAAATTCAGGCCTGAGCCCCTATTCTTACGTCAACGGACGTAAAATCAACACTTTCTCGGCGGCTAACGGTGGGCCTTTATTAAGATACCGCGGGGTAGATTTGAGTATCAACTCACGCATCACTCCGGAATTGTTTGGGGGAAAAAAATCGACAGAAAGTGTATCATCGAAACTTACAAATCCACTCAAAACAGATGAGGCCGAACTGAAAATGGTTCAATCACAACCTTGGAACTATTTTGATTTTAGCATCCCTTGGTCGATGAATTTCACTTACAATGTCGGCTACAACAATGAAATTGCAATTGCCAATAACAAACTAACCAATCACAGGATCTCTGTCAACGGCGATATTAGCATTACCCAGGAATGGAAGATTGCTTACAGCACCGGCTATGATTTCAAGAGAAACATGATGGCCGGGAGCGAATTTTCAGTAGTCCGTAATCTACACTGCTGGCAATTAGAATTCAAGTGGATTCCAAGTGGATATGCCAAAATGTGGTTATTTACGCTACGACCAAAGAGCCCCTTATTACAAGATTTGAAGTTAAATAAAAAGGTATTTAGCAATCCCGTATTGTTTCAGTAAATCTATTTTTACTTCAGTTTGTTAACTTTGCACATTATGAGCATTCAAATAGGATCAATAGCCCCCGATTTCACATTATTCAACAGTGAAAAACAAGAAGTTACATTGTCTCAATACTTAGGTAAATCTGTAGTATTATTATTCTACCCCCAAGCATTTACTGGGGTTTGCACAACCGAACTTTGCGATATTCGCGACAACCTCAATGTATACAGCAAATTAAATGCTGAAATTTTGGCTATTTCTGTCGATTCAGTTTTTACATTGGAAAATTGGAAACAACAACAAGGTTTTAACTTTCAAATGTTGAGTGATTTCAACAAGACGGTGAGCATTGCCTACGAAACAATTTATGAAACATTTGCTTTTGGAATGAAAGGCGTTTCTAAAAGATCTGCATTTGTGGTTGATTCAAAAGGCATTTTGCAATACGTTGAAATTTTGGATAACGCAGGCGAAATCCCTAACCTTGATAAAATCAAAGAGGTTTTAGCCACTTTGTAGAATTAAGATTAAATTTGAAGGATGCGAACTCGCATTCTATTAATCACTTTCGTTTTTCTCAGTGGCGGTAATCTATGGGCCCAGCGCACTGCGCACCCAGAGTTTTTAATGAAATACTATTTCACCGCCAATGAGCCTATTAAGCAAAGCGTAACGCCGAGTGCTTTTATCAGTGAGCACTCCACAATGCGCTTTTTCAGTTTCCGATGTTTCCCGAGTCCTAAATTTGCGATTAATGGCAAAGAAAATGCGATGCCCTATTTGGAGTATCAGTCGAGTCCACAGTTGGGGTTCGACACCATTCTACCCATCGAGGAACGCCTAGCATGCGGCCCGTTTATGTCGGCTAGCACCGAAATCACTAACATCGAATACAAAGAATTTTTGATGGATTCCGAATGGATGAAATTGAACGGCTACACAATCAGCCAGCTTTATCCTGACACCCTCGTTTGGAAAGACATACCGGCCACCGCAGAACGTAGCAGTGTAAAAAACCCCTTTCTTAATTACTATTTCCAGTCCACCAATTTCCATGATTACCCCGTGGTTGGAATTAGCCAATTGCAAGCCAAAGCTTATTGCGCATGGCTCAAAACTAAAATCGAACAGAATCCGAGTAAGCCCTATCAGCAGTGGTTATCAGTCCTGAACGAGGAGGGACTATCCTTCGAAATCGATTTGCCAACAACCGCTGAATGGATGTATCTATACCAACAAGCCATTGCGATTCCATTTGAAACGCGGAGTGTTGAATCACGAAATAGCGGAAAACCCAAAAAGAAGAATGCCGAAGCCACGCAACGAATCTCGGGCATACTGTTTTCAAAGCCCAACATCGGGAATGCTTTATTAGATTTTGTAATCAACAAACCCCATGGAGCCCAACCCGTTGTATACCAAGGATTATTCACCAATCGCGGGTACCAAATTTCAGAATCTCAGAATGCCAGTTTGAGTCGACCCATGCCCGTAAATGCTCTACCCCAAAAAACCTTTGGCCAAATTTCTCATTTGTTGGGGAATGTTTCTGAGTGGACATCTACATCAGCTTATGGACATTTATATAATAGCAACACGACCATTTTAAATACTACGGGGCTGCTCATTCCAAATCCGCACCAACAGCCGAATGTTTTTGATTTGTCGGGTTATTTGATTGATGAAACCGAACTCCAATCGCACTTTGTGATCAAAGGGGGTTCTTGGGCCCAAGAGTTTCATTATTTGGATCCATCAGCGGTGCAAATGATGCAATCTAACCACAGTGCTAATTACGTTGGATTTCGTCCTGTGATACGTTTTTATAAAAAATAGTACACATATCGTCAATTTGACACTTTTTCGTAATTGTATAATTGACACTTCTTAATATTTTAATTATATTGCCGACATATTTATTTCGCCTATGTATTCATTTGTACAAAAACAAAAAAAGACAGCCCTTGTATTGATAGTCTTTTGCGCTTCAATCTCTGCGTTTGCTCAAACTGGTTCTCCTGCCAAAGTAAATACTGAAGATACTAGCATTTCCAGCGTTGGTGATGTGGTTATCGTAGGTTATGGAAGTCAAAGCCGACGGAATTTAGTAGGTTCAATCTCTACCGTTAGTGGCAAAGAGATAACCGACATGCCCGCTCCTTCATTTGAAGCCGCATTACAAGGAAAAGCTGCAGGTGTTCAAGTCATTGTGGGCAGCGGTATGGCCGGATCTGCGTCATTGATTCGTATTCGCGGCGCTTCTTCAATTTCTGCAGCTGGCGACCCATTGTATGTAGTTGATGGGATCCCGATTTCACAAGATTATTTCATGAACCGCTCTAATGGCTCAAACTATGGTGCTGGATTCAACAACAACCCGCTAGCAAGCATCAATCCAGACGATATTGAGAATATAGAAATTCTAAAAGATGCTGCCGCAACTAGTATTTACGGCTCGCGCGGTGCAAATGGCGTAATATTAATCACCACCAAAAGAGCAAAAAAACAAGGTCTTAAATTTGATGTCAGTGCGAGATGGGGCAGTTCAAGTCCAACAAAAAAGCCGGATCTTGTTAACGCCGACCAATGGCTACAGCTATACCAAGAAGCTTGGCAAAATGATGGAAGAACTGGAACTCCAGATTTGGGAGCCACCGGCATACGGATGACATGGGCGCAAGCGAACGATCCAAAGAATCACACCAATTGGGTGGACCAAGTGATTGGAACCGGATTTAAGCAGAACTACAATATTTCAGCAAATTATATGAGTAAGAGATTTGCCTTAAAGGGGATTCTATCCATGGACGATAATGGGAGTTTTATCATTGGCAATAAATACAACAGGGTTTCTGAAAGGGTAAATATGGATTTCAAGCCAATGAAAGGATTGAATATTCAAGTTTCTCAATCATTGAGTAGGGGAACAAACTCACGTGTCGACGCATCTTGGGCCGGTGGCTTGGGAAGCGCCATGAGTACAATGCTTCCGATCTACCCATTACAACAACTTTATGATAGCACAAGTAAAGCTTACATCACCCCAGTAGGTCTTCAAACCATTCGAGACCTCAAAAACTGGAGAACGGTTGAATTGCGATCTATCAATAATGCAAGCATTAGCTATGAAGTTAATAAGAATTTCCATTTGAACTATAGCACAAGCATCGACTATATGGATTACAATGAATATCTGTACGAGCCCGCCGCTTTGATCAAATTGTATAATAGCAATTACAAACAGAATGGCGATGCGAAGTGGTTCCCTAGCTGGACGATGAATAGAAACCAATTCTTCACTGCGCAGTGGGAAAAGGATTTGAGTCGCTATCACAAAATAACCTTCATGGGTGGAACTGAGTCCCAACATAGTATCACGCATAGTAAATATGTAGAGAATTTTGACGCAACGGGCCCTATCGACCAAGTATCAATTCCTGATACCGCTAAAATCTCCAACAGTAAAACTCCTTATGAATGGGCATTTATCAGTTATTTCGGACGATTCAATTACAGCTTTAAAAACAAACTGAATTTCCAAATCACAAGTCGTTGGGATGGAAGCTCACGCTTTGGTAAGAACAACCGTTACGGATTCTTCCCAGCTGCGGCGGTTGGCTACATACTTTCTGAAGAGAAATTCATGAAGCAATACAAATGGATTAATTACATGAAACTTCGTGCGGGAATGGGTAAGAGCGGTAATGCGAACTTCGACAACTATGCACGTTGGGGTACGATCACACCATCGGGAAATTTGCCAAATTATAATGGTCAGCCTCAATTGGCTCCGGCCCGATTGGAAAACCCCAATTTGCGCTGGGAAAGCACCGTAAATTTCGATGCGGGCGTGGAAATGTCGTTCCTAAAAGGAAGAATCAGCACCGAAATCACCTACTACAGCAAAGTAACTAGCGATGTAATTATGAATGTTTCAATTCCTGTATCCACGGGCTTTGGTAGCTTTTATGATAACGTAGGTGGAATTACAAATAAGGGATTGGAATTTACTTTGAAGACAGTAAACATTCGTCAGAAAAATTTCAATTGGACGAGCAATTTTAGTGTTGCCAAAAACGTCAACAAAATCACAAGCATTGGAGTTTACTCACCCGACGCAATTGGTGGTGGAACCAACGATACGAGAGTTGTTCTAAACCAACCTGTTGGTACGAACTTCCTAGTGAGATTCTCCCATGTCGACAAAGCTACAGGCGCACCTGTGTATTTGGATATCAACGGAAAAGAAACCTACAAGTGGGATCCAGCAAATCGCGTAGCTGTTGGAAATGTATTACCAAAGGCCTTCGGTAATTTGGCCAACACCATCTCCTACAAAAGCTGGGAATTGAATGCCAATATTTACTTCAACTATGGTGGAAGCATTTTCGAAAGCTCTGTAAAACGTCAGCTCAGCTTAATGACTGATTGGAACATGGACACACGTGTTATGGACCGTTGGCAGAATCCTGGTGACGATGCTTTGTATCCTAAAATGACATTGAACACATTCAATCATGGCGCTACTACCCCATGGATCAATACGGATCTTTGGTTGCAAGATGGAAGCTATGTAAGATTGAGAAGTATAAACATTAGTTATAAATTGCCGAAAAAATGGCTTGCCAAATCCAAGTTCGACGCTGCAAAGGTGATGATCGTAGGAACCAACTTACTAACTTGGACTCGCTATACGGGTATCGACCCAGAAATTGCCCGAGATTTTGAAAACGCCACAGATAGAAACATGAGTGGTAGTATTACTTATTTAACAACGCCTCAAGAAAAGAGCGTCAGTCTGGCCTTTAACTTCAGCTTCTAATCATGAAAAAGACATTCACACAATCCATAGCCATCGTCGTAGCAATGTTTGCCGCGGCGAGCGCATTTACCGGTTGTCAAAGCATTGAGACTCCCCCACCCAATGAATTATTGGTGGATGATGCCATCAAAACCACAGACGACTTACAGCGCTTACTCAATGCAAGCTACAATGAGGTCGCCAACACATTTGGAGGATTTGCTCCGATGATGAGCGAAATGCAGTCAGACAACTTGAGTATGCCAAACAACAATGACTTAAAGGAATTATACAGTCATAACGTATTGTTTTTCAACACTACAAGTGGTAGTTTTTACTCCATTCTATATCGCGCAATTTTCCGTGCCAACTTTGTTCAAGACAATATGGACAAGGTGACGGACCTCAGTGCGGCCGACAAAGACCGTATGCTAGGTGAAATTAAATTCATCCGTGGTTTATGTCATTTCACAGCAGTAAGAATGTTTGCCAAGCCTTACGGTTTTAGTGCAAAAAACGAGCATCCCGGGATTGCCATCGTACTAAAGTCATCCACCAAGCCTAATCCGAGATTATCAGTTGGTGAAGCATACGATGCAATTTTGTCCGACTTAAAAGATGCGGAAGGATTATTACCCGCAGAAAACGGAAATTATGCCGACAAAATGAGCGCAACTGCGTTGTTGTCCCATGTATATTTCCAAATGGGAAAATATACAGATGCAGCATCATACGCATCAATGGTAATCGATTCAAAGAAATACACATTGAGCGATACCGTGAACCTATTTACCCCAGCGGCAAGCGGTGAATACATTTTCAAAATTGTAAGCACGGGTGTAAACGACAAACGAAGCGGCGGATACTCAGACAATTACTCTCCAGGAAATCCAACATGTCAATTATCAAAGGCTTTGTGGGAATCTCTCAAGGTAGATCTGGCCATCGATAAACGATTAAAATTGTTAACCGTTGTCAATGCCGGTGCCCAAAATGAGTTTGTGAAAAGTGAGATGTTTAACGCCCCCTATTTTAACGTTCCAGTCTTGCATTTAACTCAAATGCATTTGATCCGAGCTGAGGCTCTGGCAAAATCAGGTGGTGACTTAGCCATCGCAACCACAGATATTAATGCAATTATAAAAAGGGCTTACACAGACAACAGCAAATTGGTTGCTGCAGGATCTTCTGCTTTACAAATCATCGATGCGATTCGTAGTCAAAGGAGAATCGAATTAATGTTCCAAGGCGATCGCACCAACGAGATTAAAAGATTGGGCGCCATCGAAAGTCAGAATTTATTTGTCCGCGGTCACAGATGGGATTGCGACGGTTTTGTTTTACAATTCCCAATTACAGAAAAGACTAGCATATTTGAAATTAACCCAACAGGAGGTTGTAACTAATGAAAAAGACTATTCAAATTGCCGCACTATCTATCCTACTTTGTGGAGCAATGATAGGCTGCAGGCCAGAGAAAAAGACTTTAGGCCCTAAACCAAGTCAAACAGAAGGTATTTCCAATACCAGTTGGATTCTATCACGCGTGGATCAAATCGATGTGAATGTTCAGTTGGCTTTTGTGGAAAGTGATACATTGTTGAATGTTACAGAAACCTTCATCGAAGGCACACCTATGGAATTTGGTTTCACAAAAGATGGTTCTTATACTATCACAGGTGGCTCAGGAAGTCAACTATTTAAGATCAATTCTGGATCTTGGAAATTCGACAATTCCGATTATCCAAGTAAAATCATTTTTGACGATGGGACAGCCGGTATAAATACGATGAAACTGATGCGACCGGTTAGACCCCAAGACAATTATTTAGTATTAAAATACAATAAGATTTGCGGCGGCAAGCGCACCGTGAGTTATCACTTAACCTTTAGCAGAAAATAATTTGCCATGAAAAAAATTCTATTATGCAGTTTGGTTTTCATTTTTGGTTTGGCAAAACTACAGGCACAAAAAGCTTGGGCCACACCAGACCCGATTAACCCCAATGATTCTATCACAATTTGGGTAGATCTAAAAAAATGCGAGCGTCAGCAAATGACAGGAACTACAGATCCGATATACATGTGGACATGGTCGCCGAAAGAGCATCCTAAAGGTCACCCTCTAAATAATGGCACCTGGTTAGCAAGTAACGATGCATTGCAAATGCGTTCTGCGGGCAACGATTTATATTTCTATCGTATGATTCCAACCTCGTTCTATGAGGTCACAGCAGCTGAATTGTATAACAATGATATTAGTTTGTTGCTAAAGAAGAAAGATGGCACGGGCACTGCCGCTGGAGAAGACAAAACCGAAGATTTAAAAATCGATTTCACACCTCCAGTTTCAGGACCTCAGAAGGTATCCCCCTTCCCTCGTTTGGCGAAAAAAGACACGTTGAGCATTGGTGCAACAGATGTATTAACCATTTTCTACGATCGCAATTTGGAGACGAAAGACACCCTAAAAAACAAAGAGGACTTTTACTTGTATCTCAGAGCTAGGATTGGCTCAGGATTGACCGATTTCATTCAGTTTGTTCCAATCACTAAGGTTGCGACTGAGCCTAAATTGGCCATGAAGAATTTAGGTGGCGGTAAATTTTCATTGAGCATGATTCCAAATAAGTTCTTTGCATCCGTAAACCCTACGAATCAAAAGATATTATCGGTGCAATTTCAAATTGTTCGAGGCAAAATCAGAAACTCAAACGACACCGTAGATGGCACGTATGAGTATTTCTTAAACCAGAACTGCGAATAAGCCTTAGCTGCCAAGCCCTTCGATTTCGATCTCGTTGCGGATCAAATCAGCCAACTCCTCCCGTTTGCGAATCAAATAGGCTTTACCTCCCTTAACCAATACTTCTGGGGGTCTGAGTCTTGCATTGTAATTATTACTCATTGAGAAGCCGTATGCACCTGCATTCCTAATCCTTAATACATCGCCCTCTCTAACTTCATTCAGTTTGCGATCATATCCTAAGGTATCCGTCTCGCAGATATATCCCACTACACTATACAATCGCTGTGTACCTTCTTCGTTTGAAATATTCTCTATGAAGTGATAGGCATCGTAAAACATTGGGCGAATCAAATGGTTCTGACCGGAATCCACACCCACAAAAACCGTTGACGTCGTTTGCTTGATTACATTGGCCTTAACCAACAAGGATCCAGCCTCACTAACGATAAACTTCCCAGGCTCAAACCACAATTCCAATTCTCTTCCATATTCCACACAAAACTCTTGAAACGCGATTGCGATTTTAGCCCCTATTTCTTCGATGTCCGTTACGATATCATCCGCTTTGTAGCCGACTTTAAATCCACTCCCAAAATCCATAAATTCCAAATCCTTGAAATCCTTGGCAGCATCAAAAAGCAACTCTGCACCGCGTAAAAAAACATCACCATCCAATATATCACTACCCGTGTGCATGTGTAACCCATTGACACGAATTTTCAATGACTCAACAACCCGAAGTACATGTCGGAGCTGGTAAATTGATATTCCAAATTTGGAATCAATATGCCCCACCGAAATATGACTGTTCCCCCCTGCCATGATATGAGGATTCAAACGAATACAACAAGAAACAGAATTACCATATTCATTTCCAAACTGCTCTAAAATTGAAATATTATCGATATTGATATGAACACCCAAATCAACCGCCGCCTTTATCTCATCAAAATGCACACAATTGGGGGTGTACATAATTTCATGGGCCGCAAATCCTGCACGCAAACCCAATTGTACTTCTTCTATGGAAACGGCATCTAAACCAGCTCCCTGAGATTTAAGCAATCGAAGTATGTTAATATTATTCAGAGCTTTCAGTGCATAATGCAATTTCACTTTTACCCCTGGAAATGCGTTTAGTAATCGTTTATACTGTAATTCAATTTTTTCCGCATGATACACATAAACAGGTGTGCCGAATTCCTCTGCCACCTGCTTCAACATTTCATTTGTTAATCCAATCTCCATTTTTCTCTTGCTCATATTATTTAGTTTTATTCTTTTTGATTTTAATTATTCTATTTTGTGATTTGACATTTGCTCACTGACCCATAATAAAAAAGGCGGTGTGAATATCACCCCGCCTTTTCAAAAGTTCGAAGTGTTATTATTGAATCTGTTTCTTCTTGGAAGAGAAATCTACTACGATAGGCGTTGCAATACATATTGAAGAATAAGTACCAACGACTACACCAATCAACAAGGCTAATGAGAAGCCTTTCAACGCATCTCCACCGAATAGGAACAATATCAAAACAACTACAAATACAGTAGCTGAAGTAATAATGGTACGACTCAATGTATCGTTGATCGCAGTATTGATTAATGCTTCATCATTGCGGTCAACACGTTTAG
>Ga0209597_1000517_pt1 | contig 25416 bp, 30 predicted proteins | sample M_140625_MF_Meta_FD_187316 | JGI IMG/M metagenome (GOLD analysis project Ga0209597, IMG submission 187316) | Freshwater microbial communities from Lake Montjoie, Canada to study carbon cycling - M_140625_MF_MetaG (SPAdes) (version 2) | ecosystem: Environmental > Aquatic > Freshwater > Lake... | reverse complement strand
ATTCCGGATTAATCGGAACTAAGATAGCCGATAGATGTCCTAGTGCAAATAATAAAACTACATGGGTATATTGATTGCGCGACATGATCCCAACACGATCATGTGGAGTAATTCCTTTTTGTTGGAGTAGTTGGGTGGTTTTTTGAACATCTATTGCAAATTCTTGCCAAGTATAGGACTTGTTACCATCGATACAAAATAAATCGTGAGCATTTTTTTCTAAGCGGCTTGCAAGAGTATCACTTAAAGTATGATGATGCTTGCGGTACCGATGCAGTACTTCGAAGGGGGTCATTAGCTGAAAAGCCATCAATTATCCGATTGACTGGTTAATGCGTTTATAGTTTGAGTCATGCTTTTATAATAAATCACGAATTGAATAGATGTATTCTAATATGCGAACTAGGTAGGTTTATCTAAAAGATTATAAGGAAAAGGATTTTGACTTAGCACCATAAAAAGTCATTAAAGAAAACCCTGATTAAAACAATCATGAATTAATCAAAGAAGCAAAAAATGAAACTAAGACATTCGTAAAAGGATTTTCAATGAACACATTTAATTTAGGAACTCAGTCACCTCTTGGAATATATCAAGAATATCTCACACAAGGGCGATTGGCTTATCAGGAAAATAGTAGTGGGCAAGCCATTTTTCCACCTAGAATAGGAGCGCCAAAATCGGGTGAGGACTTAATTTGGAAGATTTCAAATGGTTTAGGGACAGTCTATTCTACAACCGTCATTTATCAAAAAGATCAGAAGCCTTATAACGTTGCTTTAATTGAATTAGACGAAGGGTTTCGGATGATGAGTCGCGTAGAGGGCGTCTTACCTGAACAAGTTTTTATTGGCATGCGTGTTCAAGTAGAGATAGTTTTGCCAGAGTCTGGTAATTCGATACCTGTTTTTAAGTCACTATAGGACCAAATTATGTCAGGATTACACCGAGGAAGTGTTGCCATTGTTGGTCTTGCAGAATCTCAATTAGGGTTATGTGCCCCGGGTACACAACCGATTGATTTAATGGCGCAGGCCACATTGCGGGCGTTAAATGACTGTGGCTTGAAGATGACTGAGATTGATGGCATTTTTAGTTCAACAACGCAAATGCGATTTACCACATTAGCATTAACTGAGTACTTAGGAATTACGGCTAAATATCAAGATAACACGCAAATTGGTGGCTCATCTTTTATGTCTCACATTGGACATGCAATGATGGCCATTGAGCACGGCTTATGTGAAGTTGCATTAATTGTTTATGGGAGTACTCAAAAATCAGTGAGTCGAGCTGTTGCAAGTCCGCGTGAATTTGATCCTTACGAGACTCCGTATAAGCCTTTTTTACCGCCGACGGCTTATGCTATGGCGGCAGCTCGCCACATGCATCAATACGGTACAACCCGTGAGCAATTAGCTCAGGTTGCAGTAGCTGCAAGGCATTGGGCTTTATTAAATCCAGTAGCCTGGGAAAAAAAACCATTAACTGTTGAAGAGGTACTTAGTTCTCGGATGGTTTCACATCCACTGACGATCCGTGACTGTTGTTTAGTCACGGATGGGGGCGGAGCCATTATTTTAACCAGTGCCGAGCGTGCTAAAACCTTAGCGAAGAAGCCGGTATATGTGTTGGGTGTAGGCGAATCGTTATCTCATACAAGGATAACTAGCATGCCTGATTTGACTGTAACTGCTGCTAGTCGCTCTGGGCCTGCTGCTTTTCAAATGGCTGGCGTGCGACAAGGGGATATCAATGTGGCGATGTTGTATGACGCATTTACGATTAACACCATTTTATTTTTAGAGGACCTGGGTTTTTGTCCAAAAGGTGAGGGCGGTCGGTTTATTGAACAGGGATTCATTGCTCCCGGAGGATCTTTTGCAGTAAACACCAACGGGGGTGGCTTATCGTACTGTCATCCCGGGATGTATGGTTTATTTTTACTGATTGAAGCAGCTCGCCAAATTCGGGGAGAGTGCGGTGCTAGGCAGGTGGCTAATTGTGAAGTTGCCCTTGCGCATGGTAATGGTGGCGTATTGTCAAGTCAAGCAACGGTCATTCTTGGCGCCAGTTGTGATTAATAACAAATAGGGCTAATTCAAACAGTGAATTTCAACCCAGGTTCAATGCGCCGTGAATGAATTGATGATTCACAGCTTGCATTACGATGCGCTCACTTCTACCTTACTTCATCAAGGGATATAGGCTAATTCTAAAATCTATTTTGGGTAAACTACTACCTCATCGACAAGAAAAAAATAGGATTTGGATTGGATAATGAGGTTAGTTAATGAGGTTGGATAAGCATACTTGTCAGATTATTCAAGAAGAGGTCGCTAAACAATTTGGGATACGGGCAGTAGTCCGATTGTTTGGCAGTCGAACTGATGATTTACAGCGTGGTGGCGATATTGATTTATTGATTGAACTAGATCATTTACTTGATGACAGAACGAAGGCCTATTGTCAGCTATCTAGTCGCTTATCTATTCAACTAGGTGGTCGTCAAGTTGATGTGTTGATTAAAGATCCATCTAGCTTGCCTTCACCGATTTATACCTTGGCTTTGCAAACAGGAATCGTTTTATGAGGAAATTAGATGAGCAATTTTTTTTGGCAGAAGAACTTTTACGCATCACCGCAAAAGAAGTGCACTATTTAGAGCGAACTAGAAATCGTTTAATCAGCCATCAAATTAATTTGGAATGGGTGAACTCCTTAGCTAACAGTGATGCGCATAGTGATATTTTAGATGCTTTTGTAGCACGGTTCGGTAGGCTTCAGGACAGGCTTGGCGGTAAATTGTTACCTACTTTATTACGATTAAATATGGAAAAAGTTGGTTCACAACTTGATAATCTTATCCTAGCTGAAAAGTTGGGTTGGCTTTCGTCAACGGATGATTGGATTGAGTTACGTGGCCTGAGAAATCTGTTAATCCATGAGTATTTACAGTCGCCTAGCGACTTGTTAAAGCCTTTGTTACAAGCATTAGAGGCAGTTTCTTTATTAGGTCAAGTGCATTTGCGGTTAAACCAGGCCTTTGTTGCAATTCAGTCAAAGGCTCCAATAACTGTGCCCGCATCCTGAGGCATTGAAATGAATAGTGCTTCGAGGCTTTTACTCTCCGATCGCTAAACCGAGTCGGCGAGGGTCGGCTGCACCAAAGAGTTGGTTATTTTGTAAGCGAGATAATGCCGTATTTTCTCGAAGGATTGGAGTTGGAAATTTCATAATTCCTTGGGTGCCGCTGGGATAATCAACATACTTAATTTGATGGCCGCGTTTTTCTAACTCGGGTGCGATATCTTTCCAGAATCCGGAAACTTCTAATTCGGTTTCTTGATTTCTATTTCCAAAATTTGGTAATGCAATTGCTTCTTGGATATTTAAATTCCAATGAAATAGTCCTAGTAAGGTTTTTGCTACAAAGTTAATGATATTACTGCCACCCGCTGAGCCAATCGTCATTACAGCTTGACCCGATTCATTCAGGATGATTAAGGGCGCCATAGAGCTTCTGGGTCTTTTATTAGCTTCGATTCGATTTGCGATTGGTAGGCCAGCCAGATTTGGTTGAAATGAAAAATCCGTTAATTGGTTATTCAAAAAAAATCCCTCGACCATAATTCGTGAACCGAATTGAGACTCAATTGTTGTTGTAAGAGATACTTGATTACCTTGCTGGTCGATGATTGAAAGATGACTAGTTCCGAATTCTTCTGTTAGTTGATCCGGCGCATATTGCGTTTGAAGATTAGCGGGTTTGCCAGCGACTGCTTTAGGTAAACTTTGGTTCATTTGAATCAGTTCAGAGCGATTTTGGATATAGGTCTGTTCAAGGAGTTCTTTACTTGGGATGCGTATAAAGTCCGGATCAGCGATATACGCATCTCGATCAGCATATGCGAGTTTTCCCGCCTCTGAGAATAAATGGATTGTCTGCCAGGAGTTTGGTTGATATTGATGAATATTTTTTTGTTCTAAGAGGGCTAAGATTTGTAGGATTGTTATAGTGCCCGAAGAAGGCGGTGGCATGCCACAAATCTTCCAAGACTGGTACTTGCCACAAAAAATCTCCCGCGTTTTTACTTGATAATTTGATAAATCACTTAATTGAAGGCTTCCTGGAAGCACGTCATTTTGAACAGCGCTGATAATTTGATGCGCTAATGGACCGGAATAAAAAGCTTGGCTACCAGATATTGCAATATCACTCAAGACCTTTACTAATTTTGGATTTTTCAGTTGATATTGTGGTGGGTGGGGTTGGCCTTGCGAATCAAAAAAATAGAGTTTAGCTGCTGGATTATTTCTGAGATGGGGGTCTTGGCGAATCAGCTGTTGTAAACGCGTGGATGGTAAAAACCCTGTATTAGCTAAATCAATTGTTGGTTGAATTAAATCGGCCCAGGGTAGTTTGCCATGTTGTTGATGAGATAATTCGAGTAAGCGCAGTAGGCCAGGTGTACCAACTGCTTTCCCGCTAACGCGAGCCTCTGCAAATGGCATGGCATTGCCATTGGCTAACAAAAATTGTTTGGGATCGACTTGAGCTGGGGCAGTTTCTCGACCATCATAAGCGCTCAGTTTTTGAGTTGCTGCGTTGTAATGGATTAAAAATCCACCTCCACCGATACCACTAGCATTCGGTTCAGTTAGGGTTAACATAATAGCAGCAGCGATTGCTGCGTCAACCGCAGTGCCCCCTTTTTTTAGTATTGCAAGAGCCGTCTTAGAGGCATCTGTATTGGGAGTAACCACCATCATTTTGCTGGAGTTAACTAACTGTTGACGAAAAGACCCTGTAGCCATTTCGGGTTCTAGAGGAACCTCTCGGATCTGACCAAATGCCAGAGAGGTCCACAGCCATAAATGTACGATCAATAGATAAGATTTCACTGATGTGGCAACTTTCTAGTAAAAGTGCAATGAAGATGGCTAATTGTTGAAATAGAGTTCGATTTTGAGCAGATAATTTCGTAACTAAAGTAAGTGGTTAGGGGAGTACGGCGTGGTTTGACCTTGTTTTAATTTTTAACTTGACTGGATTTGTTTCACAAAAAAGTAGTTATTTATTTGAGGGCAGAATAGGAAGTTGGATTGAGCATAATATTTTCAAAATGATCAATTAATGCACCTTGTTGTTCTGTTTTAGCTTTTTCTTGCAGCCATTCTGGATCAGCAGCAAAAGCATTCCATTTGGTTTCTCGGTCTGCTAGGCTATCCCACTCGAGAATATAGTAGAGGTCAGAACTATTTGGACCTATCAAGGTTGTCCAAAAGCCAACTTGACGAATCCCATGCTTGGCAAAGAGAGCCAATGTAATCGTGGCAAAGCGCTTGCTAACTTCAGGTAATTTACCTGGCGCACAGTGATAAATACGGAGTTCATGGATCATAGGGGACCTTTTTAAAATAATTGAGAAGAAAGTCTTAAACAAAAATAGGTAAATCAATTGTAAAGTATTCTAACTTGACATCGGTAGGGAGGGAGTCATCAATTTGATCAGTTCGTATTTGATGGGTGGCGCTAATTCCTTTAGGATAATCAAACAAAGATGGTGAAACAAGATGATCAAAAATATGGTCAAATCAATCAGTTATTGACTGTATCATTTTTATGAGAGAGATGGAACGGATGTCTTTTACAAAATCTGCTGGTTGGTTAGACTGGTATCAAAACCCTTCAAGGCCACAATTTAAATTACCAAAAGGTGCTGTTGATACACATTGCCATGTGTTTGGTCCTAGTCATGAATTTCCTTTTGCACCCGAGCGAAAATATACTCCATGTGACGCTTCTAAAGAACAATTATTTGCGTTGCGAGATCATTTAGGATTTGATAAAAATGTCATTGTCGGTGCAAGTTGCCATGGCACGGACAATCGAGCGCTAGTCGATGCTTTAATTCATAGTCAAGGAAAAGCGCGCGGGATTGCGACGGTTGGGCGAAACATTACTGATGCAGAGCTAAATAGCTTGCATGCGGCTGGAGTTCGGGGAGTTCGCTTTAACTTTATCAAACGGCTTGTAGACTTTACGCCCAAAGACGCGTTGATGGAGGTGGCTGCGCGCATTGCGCCATTGGGTTGGCATATTGTGGTTTATTTTGAGGCTGTCGATTTACCCGAGTTATGGGATTTTTTTACGCAGTTACCAACAATCGTAGTGGTAGATCATATGGGGCGGCCAAATGTGAGTAAAGATATTAATGGGCCAGAATTTGGTTTATTGATACGGCTTTTGAGTGAGCATGAAAATATATGGACTAAAGTGACTTGTCCGGAACGTTTATCCATGCAAGGGCCAAAAGCAATTCATGGCGAGTTAAAACCTTACCAAGACGTAATTCCCTTTGGCAAGTTGTTAGTAGAGCGATTTCCAAATCGGGTTTTAAGTGGTACGGATTGGCCTCACCCTAATTTAACTGACCACATGCCAGATGATGGCTTGCTCGTGGACTGGATACCTCACATTGCTCCGACATGCGAATTACAGCATCAATTATTAGTTGATAATCCCAATCGACTTTATTGGCCCTTAGCCTAAATTGAAGGCGAGACTTTTTTCATTTCGTGCTAAAAATCATTGATTACCATAGTGTGAATACGTATTTTTCATATACCACTGGAAATAAGACCAATAACTTTGGGTGGGGTACAAAGGTGGATTTTCACCAGAGGTACAAGTTGGTAGACAACTTGCTTCTGAGTCAAGACTGGTGTTGATAAAGCATGCAAAAGAATACCGATCGTTTTGACGAGGGGGAAGGACGCGATGAGGTGTCGCCCGAAAGCGTCCGTTAGTCCAGCGCGACAAGAATTGTCCTATATTGACGATTAAGGCTCCATCGGGTACCTGTGGCCAAAACCATTGACCATGCTCATCAAGTACTTGGAGACCTTGTTCTAATGCTGGCGGTAAAAAGGTCATGAAGCCTGTATCGGCATGTGCCCCGAGTCCAAACTCTTGATCTGCTACAAAATCTGTCTTAGGATATTTAGCAATTCGGAAATACGAATAAGGCTCTTCAAAGTACGGTTCAAAGAAGTTTTCAGGGAGTTCTAGGGCTCTTGCCCAAACGGGTAAGAGTTTTTTCCCAAGTTCTTCGACTGTTCTCATATAGTTTTCGACAACATGTTGGAATTCTGGCAGGTTAGCCGGCCAACGATTTCTGGAATAGAACTGTTTGCCTGCAAGAAGTTCAGGGTGATCTATGGGATAGTCTGTCGCTATAACGAGGCATTCAACAGTATCGAGTTTCGTATGTTTTTCGTAGGTAGAGTGTTTGAGCATTGTGGCTCTAGACGGAATATATCCACGTTGATGTTCTGTGACATGTAAATCAAGCTTTTCTGAATCAGGTAGTGCATGAAATGCGCGAGTTGCCTGTTCCATTTGATCAATCAATAAAGGCGATAAGCCGTGATTAATTACGCATAAAAAGCCCAAATTTTCACAAATATCTCGCCACTTCTTCGCAAGTGGTTCAAGGGTATTTGCTTGCCCTTGTAAAAAGGGCCCCAGGTCAACCACAGGAAGGGCTCTTGAAGGTAGTACTTTATCTCGAATATCCATTGAAGGAGTAGTAATTGCCTGAGGTTGGGAAAGCGGCGTTGGTTGTGCAATATTCAGATTCGAATCATTCATCTCAGGTCTCTTTCAATTTTATTTGAATAGGTATTATTTTAGATATAGCACGCGAAATATTCGCTAGCTCAACTAAAGTGTTAGCTGGTTGTTTAATAGCTTGTAATTTCTCCTCCATGTTAATTAAAAGAGTCAAAAAAAGCAAACTTTCTTCAAGCGGCTCAATCACGATTAGGCATCCGATTACGAGTAAGATATGGGATATGAAAACCCAGTTAAAAATAGTAATTTACTCTTTACTCATTATAGGTGGCTTGTACTATGAATACATTGGAAAATATCCTGATTATCCGGATCAGCAGGACCGTTGGGTAAGAATTTCTATGACGAAAGATGAAGCTCGTTACTATGATCCTGAATTGCTGAGAAAAAATCCGAACGGGTCTATTGGTCTAGAGATCATGCGGACCTTTCGCAAGGTACAAACTCAACAAGATGTATCCTATTTATCTGAAATAATCACGACGGAGTTTAATTGTCTTCAAAAAACGCATCAGTTTATTAAGACTAAACTCTTTAATGGTGAGTATGGCAAAGGAGTCGCAGAGGAAATACGGATTACTTATGAGTCCTTAGGCGGAGTAAATATCGAACCGACAGATGAAGTTTTATGGAGTGTAATTTGTGATACGAGTGGTCAATTTCATCCTAATAAGTAGTTGGTCTTTGCAAGTGGGGCATATTTGTCAGGTGGGCTTATTTTCAAGTAAGATTGAGATTAATAGTCAATCATTTAGATAAAAAGATCTACGAAAGATCTAAAAAGGAGATTTGATGAATTATCAAGGCCCAGTCATTGATACCCACCACCATTTATGGTTACGTGAATATATTAGTTGGTTACAAGACCCTGCTGCGCCACATATGGCTGGGGATTTATTTGGCATACGCACGGACTATCCTGTAGAGGAGTGGATGCGTGATGTGGTTCCTGCTGGGGTGGTTAAATCAGTGCACGTGACGGCGAATTGGGGTGTTGAGAAAAGTCTTTCTGAAACAAAATGGTTGCAGTCTATCAGCGATCTTCATGGATTTCCAAATGCGATAGTATTTCAGGCGGATATGACGGATACCGATTTAGAGTCCAAAATCAAAGAGCATTTGCAATATCCGAATGTGCGGGGGGTGCGACATCAAATTCATTGGGACGATACAGCACCCTATCGTAAAAATGTTAGTTGCGCGGATCTGTGTAACACTCAGGATTTCCGTCGAGGCTTTGATTTGCTTGCTAAAGAAGACTTGCATTTTGAATTACAAATTTTTGCCCCACAAGCAATCCATGCGGTGGAACTGGTTAAGGCTTATCCCGAAGTGCGCTTCATATTATTACACTCTGGGATGTTATTTGATAGATCCGCAAGTGGAATTGGGCAATGGCGCGAAGCGTTAGCTCTACTAGCATCTTATCCAAATGTTGCTGTCAAGATTTCAGGTTTGGGAATGTTTTCGGGAGGGATCACATACCCACAGATTCGGCAAGTAATTCGTGATTGCATACAAATTTTTGGTGTGAGCAGGACTATTTTTGGTAGTAATTTTCCCCTCGAAAAATTACATATGAGTTATACAGACTTTATCACTCTATACAGAAAAGTTTTATCCGAATACGCACCGCAGGAGCAGCGTCAGATTTTCTACGAAAATGCGCAAATTTTTTATCGAATATAAGCTTTCAAGCTTATGAGGAAAGAATATTTGTTTCGAAGTTTTAAAAATTATCGAATTAAAAGGTGGTCTTATTTATAATTCAAAAAACTTCGGCGTCAGTCTTTTTTGCCTTTCTTAAACATCTTCTTTAAACTACAATTTGAATAATATATTTTAAATATTTAATATAAAAATTTAAAAATTTTATATTTATAATATGCATTTAGTTTCTTATTCAATGAATGAGGTCCTTCCGAGGATAAAATATGAAAATTATAATTGTTGGTGCCGGTAGGGTCGGAGAGAGTGTTGCACGTAATCTCGCTTCTGAAAAAAATGAAATTACAATTATTGATCCTAAAGCAGATTTAATTGCACTCGTTCAAAGTCAGATTGATTTACGTGGCATTGTTGGTAATGCTGTAGAGCCATCTATTTTAAAAGCTGCTGGGGCTGGAGAAGCCCAGATGATGATAGCTTGCGCATCGGCGGCTGAAACAAATTTAGTTGTCTGTAAATTGGCGCATGATCTTTTTAAGATACCTACAACAGTTGCTCGTATTAGTTATGACGACTATCAAAATGGTTCAGAAATTTTAAGAAAGGATGGTGGTTTTGCGGTTGATTATGTCATTTGCCCAGAAAAAAGTGTAACCAATTATATTCATGAATTAATTGATCACCCAGAAGCATTGCAGGTTTTGAAATTTGCAGAGGGTCTGTTAAGTCTGGTTGCTGTTCGGGCAGTGGCTGATAGTGTCTTAGCACGACATACTATTGCTGAGATTCCCAGTTTGATTCCAAATATCCAAATGCGCATAGTAGCGATTTATCGAGATGGTGGAACTTTTATTTATCCGGATCAATCTACACAAATTCAGCCAGGTGATGAAGTATTTTTATTAGCCCCTAAGGATCATATTCATAATGCTCTTGGGGCGATTCATGATTTTGATCGACCTATTAAACGTATTATGATTGCTGGCGGTGGTCGGGTTGGTTACCGCTTAGCAAAGACTTTATCTAAAGATCACCAAGTAAAAATTTTAGAGGGAAATAAGAGTCGTTGTGAGTATTTGTCTGCAGAGTTATCCTCGAAAGTCATCGTATTACATGGTAATTCGAATGATGAAAACATCTTAGTTGAAGAAAATATCAATAGTATGGATTTATTTATTTCTTTAACTAGTAATGATCAGGATAATATTATGTCTAGCCTACTTGCCAAAAAATTAGGGGCTAGACGAGTAATTACCCTTGTTAATCGTAAGTCATATGCAGAATTAATTGAAGGATCTCAAATTGACATTGCTATATCTCCGGCGAGCACGATTATTGGCGAGTTATTAGCATATGTTCGGCGCGGTGACGTTGAGGCGGTGCATAGTCTGCGAGGTGGAGCTGCTGAGGCTTTAGAAGGTTTAGTTCGTGGAGATCAAAAAAATAGCCAATTAATTGGTAAGCAAATTAGCGAGATTAATTTACCCGAGGGTGCGCAAATTGGTGCAATTGTTCGAGGAAGACATTTACCTGATGGTCGTTTAGCCAATCTTTCTGTGGCTCAAATAGCCATAATTTTCCCAGAAAAGGGTACGCGAATTGAACCTTGGGACCACTTGGTCATATTTTTACCAAATCGTCGTAGTGTTCATGCAGTTGAGAAGCTTCTTAACGCAGATAGAGACTAGTTAGATGAAACATTATTTACCTGTAATTACCATCTTGGGACTTTTATGTATGATTTTTTCATTGATGATGGGCGGGCCTATTCTGTATTCCTTGATTCAGGGTGATGCAGGTTTAGAGGCTCTTTCAAAAGGAGCCTTGATAACCTTTGTATGTGGTTTTTTCCTTTTTACGTCGTTTCGTAAATATAAGCGGGAGTTACAACCTCGGGATGGCTTTTTATTGGTCACCTCTACCTGGACTTTATTGCCAGTATTTGGTGCTTTGCCGCTCATGTTATTCATACCAAATTTAAGTTTTACAGATGCGTATTTTGAAGCGATGTCAGGTTTAACGACTACGGGTTCAACGGTTTTAGTTGGCCTAGATGATTTGCCACATTCGATAAATATTTGGCGTTGTTTGATGGTATTGATTGGAGGTATGGGCATTTTAGTCTTAGCTGTAGCTATATTGCCCTTGATTGGTGTTGGTGGAAGTCAGATCTACCGAGCAGAGACGCCTGGTCCTATGAAGGATGAAAAATTAACTCCCAGAATTACTGATACTGCTCGAGGCTTATGGATCACCTATTTTGTAATTTCAATGGCCTGTTTTATTTCGTATGGTTTTGCAGGGATGTCCTGGGTTGACGCATTTATGCATATGTGTAGCACAATGGGATTAGGTGGATTTAGTTCCCACGATGCAAGTTTTGGCCATTTTAATTCGCTAGCGATTGAATCAGTCGCAAATGTATTTATGTTGTTAGCTGGCGTGAATTTTGGTTTATATTTTGTAATGTGGCGTCGTCGCCGAGTAATTTCTATATTTCAGGATGTGGAGGCGCGCTGGTTTTTTATTACGGTATTTGTAAGTGTCTTTGTAATTGCTATTTATTTGGTCTATCACGGTGTCTATGAGTCCTTTGGTGAGGCATTAAGGCACTCAGCTTTTAACGTGATTTCGATTGCAACTACGACAGGATTTGCTTCAGTAGATTATGCGTTATGGCCTATTTTTGCACCTATTTTCATGTTGATTTTATGTTGTTTTGCAACGTGCGCTGGTAGCACTGGTGGAGGTATTAAAATGATCAGAGCTATTTTGGTGATTAAACAGGCTCGTAATGAGTTATTAAGATGTGTGCATCCCCACATTATTAAACCTGTTCGCTTAGCACACAGTATTGTTGACGATAAGGTCATGCAATCAATTTTTGCTTTTTTATTAATTTACATTGCGACTATTACTGTATCAACACTATTGATGTTAGTTTCGGGTGCCGACGTAATTACTGCTACGACGGCGGTTATTGCCTCAATTAATAACACGGGTCCAGGTTTAGGTGAGGTTGGTCCGGCGAGCAACTATCAAGCTTTATCCGATTTTCAAACTTGGATTTGTAGTTTTTTAATGCTAGCGGGACGTTTAGAACTTTTATCAGTTTTTGTGTTGTTGACGCCCCAATTTTGGCGTAGGTAGTATGCAAATAGAATTTAATTTTTAAATTTACTAAAAAACTTACCAAACTTTTTTCCAAGTTCATAGGGATTATGATTACGCGCACTGTCATATTCCTTTCTTTTGATGGGATCTCCAAGGATTTGATAAGCCTGCTCGATTGCTTGCAGATCAAGTCTAGCTTGGTTCTGTTCGACTAGGCTGGTTGTTGAATCCTGCAAGATATGTTGATGATGTTTAGAAAGGGCCTGATAAGCCGAGTGAATTACCACATCACTTGCTTGGTCAAGAACACCCAAAGTTTGATAATAATCAGTCATGAAAATTTAACCAAGTTGGACAAGCATCATTATTCGTGCTCATTGTAGGCCGATAAACTCGGTGAAGTATGGCACGTCCATTAAAATAGGTACAGACAAAAGCAGCCTCATCGCGATTTATCAAGCCAATTTGCGCACTAACAGTTTCTGGAAAAGCTGCATTTTTTTCAACTACACTTTCTTTGATAAGGATTTGTTTGCCGCTGAAATATAAAAATATCCAGAATAGAAAGAGTGCTGAGAGTGAGAGTTTGAGTGTTCGCATCATTTTTACGCAATTTAAATATATCATGATGGTATCAAATATAGGGAATCTTATGCATAGATTATGGAAAAAATTCTATATACGCTTTGCGTTAGTAGGTATGAGCATGATGAGTTTTTCAGTTTTTTCGCAATGGATTGGATTACAGTGTGTTCAGTCTAATAATAGACAATTGGATCGGGTAATCGAATTTAATGAGTCAACGAACCAAGTTCGAATAGATGGTGTGAAGATATTTCCAGCAACAATTACACCTACTTTGGTTTTATTTAATGATGTTGCTGAAAATTTAAACGCAAATCAGATATCGATTAATCGGGGTAACGGCAGAATGACCAGTACTCTAAATCCAGTCATTTATGACTGTGCCATTTTAAATAAACGTTTTTAACGCGTATTCTTGGGTAATTTAGATGTTTCTCATCACCGAAGTCAAATATTTTTGTAATACGATTAATTATGTTTTCAGCAGATATTAGTTCTTTGACGCAAACGGATCAAATTTATCAAAAGACCATCTTAGAGGCGGTTTCCCGAACTTTTGCTCTAACCATTCCTTTATTACCGACTAATTTAGAAATTGTCATTGGTAATACGTATTTATTATGTCGTATTATCGATACGATTGAGGATGCTATTTGTATTCCATTAGAACAAAAAAACGCGCTCTCTAACTTATTCTTAGCGACTGTTTTGCATGGAAGTGCCCCAGATATATTTACCCAAAAAGCGACTGCGCTATTAGTGGAGCATACAATTCAGGCGGAGTTAGATTTAATTCAAAATACGTCAACCATATTACGAATATTTGCTAGTTTTTCTGAAGATCAGAAAGAGGCGATTGGTAGATGCGTCAAGATCATGTCTTTGGGGATGCAGCAATACCATATGAAGCAAAGTATCGATGGCTTACAGGATCTTCAAGAATTAAGTCATTATTGTTATGTGGTTGCTGGGGTAGTTGGTGAATTACTAACGACTTTGTTTAAATTACAATCAACTGACTTTGTCAGAGCGATTGATGGCCAGGAGACTTTGGCCATTGGTTTTGGACAAGCATTACAAATGACTAATATTCTGAAGGATGCGCAGGAAGATCTTCAGCGTGGAGTTGTGTGGTTACCTAGAGGAGTTGATCAACGGCTTTTATATGACACGGTCTACCAATGTCTTTGTCAAGCAATGACATACATCACCTTAGTTCCTAAAAAAGAGATAGGTATTCGGAGGTTCTGTTTTTTGGCTTTTGGATTGGCTGTGATTACCCTAGAAAATTTAGTCAGTAATCAGATGAATTCTCAATTAATTGCAAGAAAATTATCGCGTCGTCAGGTCGGTTACTTTTATCTATTAACGAAGTTCATTGTTTATAGTGACTCTTTGATGAGAATATTTTTTAGACTACAAAGTCGATCTTTACGGGCATTGATTAAGCCCACATCTAAGGTCCTTTAAGCGGCTTGCCGGTTTTTTGATTTTTTAAATTGCTGCCTAGCAGCGTAAGTGAGGGAGTGTAAATGCAGCATTTTTTTAGAATTGTAATTACTAGTCTTCTCTTAGTTTTGGTTGGTGGCTTGGGCATATGCCATGCGCAAAATTCTAAATACCAGATAATTCCGAAGAGCTTTGACGGTATTGGTAAGTTGTATATGGGTAGAGAAATTTCTCAAGTGATGGGGTGGCAGGGGGCCTTTTGGCTTGAGCGAAAAGAGCGTCAAAAGGAAGAGCGCACCGATTTATTGTTACCCTTACTCAATGTCGTACCGGGTATGGTGGTCGCCGATATTGGTGCGGGTACAGGTTATTTCTCTAAAGGTTTAGCGCAATTAGTCAGCTCATCAGGGACTGTTTATGCAGTAGATATTCAAGCTGAAATGGTGAAAATGCTTACCGAACTAGTTCAGCAAAGTGGTTTAAAGCAAATTAAGCCATTACAAAGTTCACTGACCAGTTTGCCACTTCCTCGGGCTGGTCTAGATTTAGCGATTATGGTCGATGTGTATCATGAACTGGAATACCCTGATGAGGTATTGGGCAGTTTAGTCGAGTCAATCAAACCAGGGGGGCGAGTCGTCTTTGTAGAGTATCGCGCAGAGGATTCTCAAGTTCCAATCAAAAAATTACATAAAATGAGTATTGCCCAGATTCGGCTTGAGGCCCAGCAACAGGGTTTAATCTGGGAGCGAACCGAAAATAACCTACCTTGGCAACATGTTGTTATTTTTAGAAAGCGCTAATTTACATTCTTTTTTGAAGTGCCGCACAGGGATCGGCCCGCTGCGATACTGGCGTAAACCAGACATAATCCGCTTTATGTCTGAGTGATGAGAGGACTTCTTGCAGAGTAGAAAGATCCTTTAAATCTGGACTTTCAATCAATAGAATACTAATTAATTGCGTTGTTGGTAGATTGGCTTTGATGATTTGTGGCACACCAATATCCTTCCAGGCGTGGCCATTTCCCGAGAGCAAAATAGCGGGTTGATGCTCGATTAGTTCTAGAGCCATATAAGCGTCTCGAGCGCGCTGTACTAAAGACATTTTGGGCAGACTTGCCTTGGGAAATAAATTACAGTGCCCATCCTGAATTGCCTGAAATAGTGTATTTTCGGCATTCTCTGAGAGTTTTGCAAGCTGTAACATTTGCCGGATTGTCGGGGGTAAGTTCGCATCTTGATGAGCAAAAATTTCTTTTCCGGCAGACGGTGGTAAGTTACCGCCTAGGAGAGGGAGTTGAAGCTCTGCTATGGCATTAAAAAGTGGCCGATGCAAAGGCCATTGCCAGGCTTTTAAATCGAATCCCGCATTTTTTAAATCTTCCTCCAAGTTTAGATTCCATTGCACAGTTTTTTTTGCAGGCAGGTGCTCTGCGATGATAGTTACAGATCTTTTTGGTAATTGTCGAAGTAAATTTGCTCGGAGCTCATGATGATAAGGGTTGTCATGTAACTCTCCCAAGATTGTCACTTGAGCTTGATTAATTCTATGTACAAGATTTTCAAGACTCAGTAATTGTTGATTTGCTGTTGCGTAGATGACTGGACTTGTATTTGGTGTGTCTTTTACTTTATCCTGACCTAAGCAGAACAGAGGAAGGGCGCACAGTTGCAAAGTAATCGCTACAAGGGATTGTCTAGGGGATTTAAAAATACATTTTTTAAATATCGCGTATGTGGATTTGTTCAAGATGATTCGTATTGGGCTAGGCTGAGTTAAAGAAGTGATGCTCGGTAGAATTGAGTTAAAGTCAAATTTTAATCGGAATGAGGGTATTTTGGTAAATGCCCTAAATAGGACAAAGTCCAGCAATACAGCATCAAATCTCAAAAAGGTGTAATATAAGTGAATACCCTTATTCCACTTAAGTTTAGATCGTAATCTGAAAGAAATGATCCAGAGCAACCACAATATCTTTGAAGGCTGTACTTTGTGTAATTTAATCGATACAGCAGTATCCGCCGGTGTTTTTCAGGTATGGAGTCAATTAGTGGCTAAGTCAAAGTGGTTACAAGTTTTATCAAGTCAGCAAGAGGACTTTACCTTATTTGCTCCGACTGATAAGGCCTTTGCGACCTTGTCCGAAGATTATATTGCAAACCTTCAAGCGAATTCCTCCATGCTAGATCGCTTCCTGGGGCATTTTATTGTTCCGCGCATGGCTTTAATTTCTGGTGAAGATGTCAGACAAGTTTCAGTGGTAGGTGATGATTTATTGATTAGAACGGTTAATGATCGAGGGATGGTAAATTCAGCCAAGATCACCTTTCAGAACATCTTAGCTACAAATGGCATTATTCATGGCATTGATACGATACAAATCTTTAATACCCAATTAGCGAGTACCTCGGATGGGTTATGATCCGCGTTGTTGTGGCTCAAACGCCTGTATTATTAACGCCGCGGGAAGGTGTTGGTGTGGGCAGATCTGGGATGGGGAAAAAATGTGCTATCCCAAACCTGATCAGCAATTAGTCAAGCAAGAGCCGATTGATCAGCCGCCAGAGAATCCTTCGAAGTAATGAGTACCTTTTCAAATTAAGTTAGTCCATGTCTTCGGTAAAATCAGAGTACAAACTGTTAACCGTTTTTTATGATGGCAGATGTCCGCTTTGCCAAGCTGAGATTTTATTTTTATCGCGTAGATCTCAACCACAAATCTTACGTTTTATTGATATTCATTCTAGTAATTATGATGCAAGTGCGACAGGCGTTTCTTGCGAAGAGGCGATGGCAGCTTTATATGGTCAAATTGAGGGTGAGTCAATTATGCAAGGTGTGCAAGTATTTTCAGAGGCCTATCGTCGCGCCAACTTACCTGTTCTAGCTTGGCTATTTTCTAGGCCTTGGTTAAGACCGTTGCATGATAGAGCTTATCGTATTTTTGCTAGAAATCGGCACTCAATTTCTCAATTATTGGGCCCGCTTTTATTAAGGATTGTTCAATATGGAAAACACTAAACCTTCCAAATACGTTGTGCCAGCGGCTTTGAATGTGTTTCGACAGCCAATTGTGCCCTGTTCTTTTGATCCGATGACTGGATTTTTTAGAGACGGCTGTTGTAAGACTGATCAGCACGACTTGGGAAGTCATTTGGTTTGTGCGGTGATGACTAAGGAGTTTTTGGTATTTAGTTATCAAAGAGGTAACGATTTAACTACCCCTAGGCCTGAATACGTTTTTCCTGGATTGCGCCCCGGGGATAGTTGGTGCTTATGTGCACTGCGTTGGAAAGAAGCTTTTGATGCTGGCTGTGCGCCGAAGGTTAAGTTAGAAAGTACGCATGTGCATGTTCTTGATTTAGTCACTATTGAAGTCCTTCAGGAATTCGCATATACGGATTAAAGCTACCCATCAATTGAAGAGTGGGAACTTTGAGGCCATCAAATTTAGGCTATAAAATTTTGATAGTTGTGGGTAAAATAAGTCTATATGGTCAAGCACTTGATCTTGTCCTACGATAAATAAGTATTGCAAGAGCTTTTTGCAAATGAACTATAAGGAGGCATTTTGACTTTCTTGGGAATTGATTGTGTTGAATTTGGCGCAAGTGATCTGAAGCTTGCGAAGAAATTTTTTAGCGATTGGGGATTGCTTTGTAAATCCTTCACTTCGAGCAAATTGGTTTTTGAAACACAAATTGGTAGCCAAATTATCATTCGGCCTGAGGCATCTAAGTTACTTAGAGCGAAAATATCGCCTGATTCGCAATTTCGGGAAGTGATTTTTGGAGTTCGCTCTGTAGCTGATTTAGTAGCGATTGCCAAAGAGCTTTCGGTCGATCGGGAAGTCGAGCAAGATGAGGATGGTACCTTGCATACGGTAGATGATAGCGGTATTCAAATTGGCTTTCGGGTGTGGACGCATACGCTTGAAAAATCTCAAGTTGGAACGATTTGGAACAGTCCTGGTAATCGGCGACGCATTAATCAAGTAAGTCCTGTATATGCCAGCGCAGCACCTTTTAAGATGGGGCATATTGTTTTTTTCGTGCCGGATACCAAGCGAGCTGAGGATTTTTATCGGCAGCGTTTAGGATTTTGTTTATCGGATCGGTATGTTGGAGGAGCTGGCGTTTTTTTACGCTGGGCACAGCAAAGTGAGCATCATAATCTCTTTTTTATCAAGAGTCGAAAGAATGATGTCAACTTGCACCATATTGCTTTTGAGGTAAATGATGTGCACGAGATGCTAGGTGGTGGACTGGCATTTTCGAAAAAGGGCTGGGCTACAGAAGTGGGTCCGGGTCGTCATCCGATTTCATCAGCATATTTTTGGTATTTTAAGAATCCGTTGGGCGGTGCAATTGAGTATTTCTGTGATTCGGATTATGTTAATGCTGACTGGAAGCCTCGCCAGTATCGAATAAATCGTTTTAGTGAATGGCATTTGGCGGATGGCATTGTTCAGCGCGATGATGGCAAGATTCGTCCATCATTAGCTGCTGCTCAGGCAATGAAGGCAAAATAGGAGTACATGATGATTCGTGATATGAATGAACAAATGCATGCGCAAATGAATGAACAAAAGGTTGAATTTATTTCAAATGGACTCTTACTTCGTGGGATTGTAAGACTGCCTACTGGGCTTCGTGATGGAGAAAAACGTCCTGCAGTGATTGTTCTGCACGGTTTTGGAAGTAACAAAAGCGCTGAAAATGTTCTCGGACCTTGCGGCGTTTTAGGCTCGCTTGGTTACATTACTATGCGTTTTGATATGAGCGGCTGTGGCGAGAGTGCTGGCCCACGTGGGAATTTAATTTGTCTAGAACAAGTCCAAAATACGCGTGATGCAGTCACTTTTTTGAGCGCGCATCCTTTTGTAGAGGAAGGTCGTATTGCTTTAATCGGATCGAGTTTTGGAGCGGCAATTGGCATATATACAGGCGCAGTTGATGTGCGAGTATCCGCTGTAATTTCTTCTGGTGGTTGGGGGCATGGCGAGCGAAAGTTTCGAGGCCAGCATCCTACGCCCGAAAGTTATGCACGATTTTGTGCGATGTTAGAGCAGGGGCGGCTGCATCGTGAAAAAACCGGGACGTCTTTGATGGTCCCACGCATGGAAATTGTGCCGATTCCAGTTGGTTTAAAGAGACAAATTGTGCCTGGATCCATTCAGGAATTTACCGCAGAAACTGCTCAGAGCATGTTTGACTTCCGTGCTGAGGAGGTGGTTCATCAGATATCACCAAGGCCATTACTCTTACTGCATAGTTCGGTAGACTCCGTAACACCGACTGAGCAGTCAATCGGATTATTTAAGAACGCCGGTAAGCCTGCGGACTTACACTTATTTGGTGATACCGACCATTTTATGTTGGCAGAAGGTAATCAGCGTGTTTGGAATGTAGTGCGAGATTGGTTAAATACATTTTTTCCAGTGAGGGCTCTATGAAATTCATCTTGCAAACATATCGACATCTTTTTTTAATACTTGCTGTAGGATTTGTTTTTTCAGTCAGTGCCCAGGACTACCCGAATAGGCCGATAAAAATTATTGTCCCTTATCCGCCTGGAGGGGTAACAGATATTGCTACGCGATTTGTTGCAGTCAAGCTTGGTGAGAGTTTTGGGCAGCCGGTAATTGTAGAAAATATGCCGGCAGCAGGTGGCGTCGTGGGCACTAATCGGGTAGCAAAAGCTGCTCCAGATGGTTATACTTTAATGGCTGCGTTTGATAGTTTTGCAACGAATCCTTTTATGTATCGGGGCGTTGAACATGATCCTATTAAAGATTTTGCGCCTATTTCGTTGATGGTTCGAAGTCCTCAGTTATTAGTAGTGCATCATAGTACTGGGGTAAAGACCGTTGCTGATTTAGTCCGTTTGGCTAAAGATAAAGGTGATCAAATTGCTTTTGCCACGCCTGGCGCAGGTACTTCTAGTAGACTTTCTTCAGAATTATTCAAACAGATGGCCGGGGTGGACATTACTTTAGTTTCTTATAAAGGTGGTGCTCCCGCTTTAAATGACTTATTAGGCGGACAGGTTTCAGGGATGATTGTTTCAATGAGTTTGGTGTTGCAGCATGTTCAGCAAGGTCGTTTGATTGCTTTGGGCGTTTCATCTCCCGGACGAAATTCAATCTTACCAAATGTACCTCCAATTGCGGATACGTTTTCAGGATTTGAGGCACAATCTTGGTCTGGCATGATTGCACCGATTGGTACTCCAAAACCAATTATTGATAAATTAAATCAAGGCATTATAAAAGCTTTGCAGTCTCCAGAAGCACGTGAGAAATTTTCTAGTCAAGGAGTTGAGATAGTGGCTAGTTCCCCGCAGGTATTTGGTGAATTGATTGCTAAAGATGGAAATCGCTGGGGGGCGGTTATTCGTCGATTAAAGATAACAGTAGATTAAATACGTTGTTGGATTGATTTGTAATTAGTTCATATCAAGCGTTAACGCCATATCTTTTTGCCAAATAAAATGAATTATCATTTAGCTCATTTAAAATCCTACGATGACTCGTTTTTATAAGATAGCTTTTTTTCTCTTTGTCGGCCTTATCTCTTCCTTGTTGATTGTAACCGAAGGGTTTTCTCAAAATCTTGGTATAGCAACAACTAACACTATCAACCCTTATGACTTAAAAGTTGACGTAAAACGTGCCGGCGACGCTTTTTTGATTCAGGTTTCCTACATTGTTCCAATTAATGTTTGTCAGGCATTAGCATTTTTGACAAATTACGAAGATGCTAAAAATATTCCCGGAATTGTTGAGTCTAAGATAATCAGTCGAGATGGCAATAAGGTGCGCATAGAGCGCCATGTGCAGGAAAGAATCGTTCTTATTCCGATTATGATGAAGTCTATTGTTGAATATACCGAGGTATCGCAAAGTCAGTTGAATTTTGAACAACTTGTAGGAGATACGCGTTCTTACAAGGGGAGTTGGCAAATCATCTCTGAAGGAGAGGGTACCAAGCTTCGATATGAAAGTAGGGTTGAATTACTTCCTTTTATCCCACGGATTGTGATTGAGTATTTTATTAAGAATTCGATTTATGAGCGTTTTGAGGTGATGGCAAAACGAGCCGCCGCGATGAAGAAGATTTCAGTTGCTAGCTGTAGCTAATAGCTATTAATTTATAAATTTTTTTTGATAAGTAAGTAAAGAAGTCTCTTAATAAAGAAATAGTTAGGTTTTATCAGTTGGTTAGTGGTAATCTAACCCTTATTAAATCTAATAATTAAGGGTGCGAGACATGAATCAAATCAATTTTAGTAAATTCAGATTGACTTTATTAGCCGCATTACTTATATTTTTTCAAAACACTTACGCGCAGACTACTTACCCAATCAAAAGTATTCGTATTATTGTTCCCTTTGGTGCAGGAGGGACCGGTGATATCTTGGCTCGTATTTTTGGGCAGTATTTAGAAGGTCAAACCAAGCACAGCGTTTTTATAGAAAATAAGCCTGGGGCTAGTGGAATATTAGGTACAGAGGCCGCTAAAAATGCTGTACCTGATGGTTATACTTTATTACTTTCAACCAATAGTACCCATGCTGCAAATGTGAGTTTATTTAAAAAACTTCCTTATGACCCAGTAAAGGATTTTGAGAATATCGGATCATTTGGGCACGTATCTACTGTGGCAACTATCGCGCCAGGATCGCCTTATAACTCGATTAGTACGTTGATTGCTTATGCCAAGGCAAACCCAGGTAAGGTTTTTTATGGGCATTACAACTCTGCTTCATTAATGGCTTCGGAGCAGTTGAAGTATCGATCAGGAGCTCCTTTAACGGGCGTCTCATATAAGACGATAGGTAATGCAATTACTGATTTAATGGGTGGTCAAATTCAGCTACTTTTTTTAGAAACAGCCTCTGGTGCTAGTTTTATAGATAGTGGGAAGATTATGCCGATTGGTATTTCAAGTATTCAGAGATATAAGAAGTGGCCACAGGTTCCGACCATAGCAGAAACTTACCCAGAGTATGAATTAACTGCTTATCTTGCATTGAGTGCGCCAGCAAAAACTCCGCCTGAAATTGTGCAAGCATTAAATACTTGGGTCAATAAGTCATTTAGTGATCCCGTTGTAAAAGCTAAGTTTGACGCCTTAGGTATTCATTCGCAAAATATGAATTTAGAAGAGATGAAAAAATATGTGCAATCTGAAATTGATCGCTGGATTACCTATACTAAAAACGCCGGAATCCAGCCCCAATAGAATTAAATCTTATAAAAATTGACTGCATTGTCATGAAAAATCTTTTTTTGTTCTTCCGGATGATATTCAGACAATACTTTTTTATAACCTGCAAATAAATCGGCATAGCTTGAATGTAATTTTTCTAAGGGAAAATTACTTCCATAAATAGTGCGATCAACTCCAAATATCTGTATAGAGTCACGTATTACTTGTCGAAGTTGTGGTTGAGTTACTCCTAACGAAAACATCCCAAGTCCTGACAATTTAATATGAACATTTGGAAAAGAAGCTAAAGAGGTGAGTGCCGAGCGCCATTGATCAATCATTAATTGTGTTCTTTCGGTTAACATTCCTGAATGCAGTAGTAAAAATTTCACATGAGGAAATGCTTTAACAAGTTCTAGGGCAAAAGGTGCTTGAGCTGAAAATATTTGTAATTCAAAGTGCAAATTATACTTTTCTAAAAATGCAAATCCTCTTCTAAATTCTTCTGTATTACATAGGTCGGGGCGGCTGACAGCTTTTCGTATTGGGTGACTATCCCAGTGAAGCTGTTGGCGGACACCTCGCACATTCGGGTATTGGGTTTGGGCATTAATTTGATTTTCAATATCAGACTGAGTTAGATCTGCTTGAAAAGTAATACCATGGGGATGTCCATGTTGATCTGCGATTGCTTGTAGCCACTTTGTTTCCTCTAAGCCCTTGTTTGCGCCCCAATTTGCTGTAACATGGACTGACTTAGTAACACCCTCTGGGCTAATGTCATGTAGCCATTCCGCAATTGGATAATCGCGTCTTAAACCAAAATAGTCTCCTGCCATTCTAGGAAGCGCTGGATCTTGCAGCCAGCCAATATTTTTTCGTTCCCAAATGTGATAGTGCGTGTCGATGATCGGTCCGTCATATGTCATGTTTATCTCCTAAATTACATTTATTGATATTCAAATTTTATATAAATTTATTTCTTAGTGCACCTCAGCAAGAGTATTATCAATCAAGATTCATCATTAATTTTATAATTTTTATAGTTGATAGAGACGTAATGATTAATAATCAAGATAAAAAAAGAATTGGCCTTTTATTGCCTTCTTCAAATACTGTACAGGAACAAGAATTTTCTTGTATTCTAAATAATCAAATTTCATTTCATTCTGCACGTTTGACATTACGTAACGTTGATCTGAATTCAACAATTCATATTTTAGATGAACTTGAAAGAGCTGTTCAAAGTCTGTGCGACTCAGATGTTGATATCATTGTTTTTGGACTAACTGCACCTTCATCAAGGCATGGTATTGGTTATGATTTGCAATTAAAAAAGCGAATTGAAGACTTATCAGGTAAACCTGCTATTACAGCTTCATCAGCCGCTATTGATGCTTTGAAGGCTCTACATTGTGATAATTTGGCTTTTTGTGCCCCATGGGATGAAGATGTAAACTCCTTTGCCGTATCTTTTTTAACTAATAATGGTTTTGAAGTCCCTATTACAAAAGTACTTGGAATACGCAGCAACCTTGAAATTGGTCGTTTAAAGCTGTCGGTCGCATACAACCTTGGTTTGGAAGTTGATAGGCCAAATATTCAAGCAATCATGATGGCGTGTGGTAATTGGGCTAGTATGGGGATTATTAATGATTTGGAGTCGGTTTTAAAAAAGCCTGTATTAACTACGAATCAAGTTAGCCTATGGGCAACTTTAAAAGCGTTAAATGTTGTTAGTAGTTTACCTGGGTATGGGGTGTTGCTTAGCGATCACCTGGTATCGCATCCATGATAAGGGTAATAAATATGAATCACAGTTTCTTACGTTTTTTGATTATTTTCATTTTGCTTTTTTCCGGCATTAGTTGGAGTCAAACATATCCATCTAGACCGATTACGATGGTTGTTCCACATGCTGTGGCTGGGACTAATGACATTGTTGGAAGATTACTAGCGCCAACATTTGGTGAAATTCTTGGCGGTTCAGTTCTAGTAGAAAATCGTCCCGGTGCTGCTGGCAATATTGGTACGCAGAGCATAGCTCGTGCCAATATAGATGGCTATAGCTTGTTATTGACGATTAATAGTACCCAAGCAATTAATCCTTCACTATATAAAAATCCTGGATTTGATCCGATTGCTGATTTTGTATTTCTTTCTTATATTGGAGCTACGCCATATGTTTTAGTTACACAGCCCAATTCACCATATAAGTCACTTTCTGATGTGGTTGCGGCTGCAAAAAAGAAACCAGGCGAAATTGGTTATGGATCTGGTGGAAGTGGGACGTTGAACCATTTACTAGGAGCTATGCTAAGTACTAGTGCTGGCATTAACTTATTACATATTCCATATAAAGGGGCTTCACCAGCGATAAACGATGTATTAGGTGGTCAAATTCCATTAGCATTTGCAAGTTTGCCATCCGTGTTGGGATTTATTAAAGCTGGTAAATTACATCCTATTTCAATTAGTTCAGCAAAGCGATCAACTAGTTTCCCAGATGTTCCAGCTATGGCTGAGACTTATTCAGATTGTATAGGCGAAGTTTGGGTTGGTTTATTTGCTCCCTCTGGAATTAGTCTAGAAGTTGCTAAAAAAATTCAAGATGCCATGACTAAGGCAATGCAAAGGACAGAACTGCGAGATAAATTATTAGCACAGGGCTTAGACTTGACACCAATAGCGAATGAGAAGCTTTTTGATTATCTTCGTCTCGAGTTAGGTCGCTGGGCGAAAATT
>Ga0209597_1000516_pt1 | contig 25419 bp, 27 predicted proteins | sample M_140625_MF_Meta_FD_187316 | JGI IMG/M metagenome (GOLD analysis project Ga0209597, IMG submission 187316) | Freshwater microbial communities from Lake Montjoie, Canada to study carbon cycling - M_140625_MF_MetaG (SPAdes) (version 2) | ecosystem: Environmental > Aquatic > Freshwater > Lake... | reverse complement strand
TCATTCAATTCTCTCAATATTTGTAATCTATTCATTTTTACACTATTTTTAGATTTTAATTTCCCAAAAAATTGACTTTTTATTTTATAAAAAATTGACTTAATATATTCATACTATATAATATATATAAATGGTTAATACTTATATATTATATAAAATCAAATTGAAAATGAAATGTGTTATTTGTTTAGATGATAAAAAATTAGAAAAATATAATTCCGTTCATTATTATAAATGCTATACTTGTAATGATGGTTTTGTTTGTGAAAAATGTATTCCAGATTTTGACCCTTGTTGTAGTTATACTTTGGGAGATTTAAAATCTGTAAGAGACACTATTAAATGCCCTTGTTGTAGGCAAGAAAATTGGAATTATCATTATAACCTAATTATTCAACTTTCTTTAGATGAAATCTGGGAGAATGATATGTATGATGATAATGATGTAATGAAAATATTTTATAAAAATTACGCAGAGGCAAATGGATTAGACCTTGCCGAATATCTTGGTGAAAATTAATTAAAAAAAAACTATAAAAAAAAATATAAAAAAAATATTTTATTCCCACTATTTTTTTCACACTCATTTAGATTTTAGTTAGATTTTAATTTCCCAAAAAATTGACTTTTTATTTTATAAAAAATTGAAATGATATAAAAACAAAATATATATACTATATAATAAGAACAAAATGCCTTTGAAAACAAAAAATGAACGAAAAAAATGGGTTGATGATTACAATAATTCATTACCACAAGATAAGTGGTATTGTAAGGAGTTTGAAGAGGAAATGAGTATTGCTATTGGTGGTATTTACGATAGTGAGTATATGAATTTTGTATATGATAATATACAATCTAATAGGATTAAAGAATTATTAATTTCCCAAAAAATTGACTTTTTAATTAAATAAAAAATTGAAATGATATAAAAACAATTATTCATACAATATAAGAAGAACAAAATGAAAGTCGGTAAAATTCTGTATGAAATTAATCATTTTGATGAGGTTGTTCCTTATATGGTAGCGAAAATAGAAGAAGGCGATGATAATATTTATCTTATCAATTTAGATATTAATTGTCGTAATATTAATAGATGTTTTCTTATAAAAACAGATAAAATAAAATTTGATTGTTTTAAAGGTGATGATGCGGAAAGTCTTACTTATATTCCAGATATTACTCGGGAATATGACGAGAAAAAAGTAGATAAATATTTTAAATGGAGGGATAATGAAGAAAAAAAGGCACAAAAAAAATGGGAGAAAGAAGAAGCAGAACGAGATAAATTAAATGATAAAAAAGAAAATATTTAGATAGTATATAATGATGTTGTATATAGATAGTAGTTATAGGACTTTTTTTTTCGTAACCGATATTGCGGGTAACCAAGTTCAAATATATATTTAAATTATTATCTTGTTTAATTATATACAATGGACGAAATTCCCCACAACTATCCCTGGTATTTCGAAGACCTTTTTCATACATTAAATACAGAGTTCCCTACTTTAACGAAAGAACAAAAAATAGCAAAATGGAATAAGGTCAAAGAAGATTACGAATGGAGTTTCCAGAGTTTGAATTTCGAGTTAGAAGAAGATTTACTTAATTTAACGTCCCCACAGGCTCGTTTAGTTAAAGATGTTAATACTTTGTATAAAAGATACAAAAAAGAATTATTTTCTAGAAGACGTGGTGGAAGCATGCTTGGATTTTCTAGAGAAAGAGAAACTACTAATGGCAATTTAAGAATGGTTGGCGAAAGTAGTAATAGTAGTAGTGATGAAAGTAGCATTGATGGCGGAAAAATATCACGCCCAAAAAACCCAGAATTTTATAAAAAAAATGAAAGAGACAATGCTTTAGAAGAAGAATTTGAGTTTCCTTATAGATTTACAAATGAATTTATTGATAGAGTTGAAGAAGTTCATGATTTAATTAATGATAATGGAGATTACGAAAGAGCAAGAGATTTATTTGCGGAATATGAAATACAATCTATTTGGAGACACGATTACCAACGACTACGACGTGATTTACGACGTGGTATGGATTTGGACGAGGAAGATGAAGCATTAATAGAAGATTTAAAGAATTTAATTGAAAGTATTGTTGATGAATTAAAACAACACTTTGGTAAAAGAAGGAAAGGTGGTAAATTAAAATATAAAAAATATACTTAAAGAGATTTATATATATATATACTATATAGAGATGGATAATTTTGAAAGTATTAATGATGCTATTCAATTTATTGCGAGAAATCAGCACAAGATTGATAGTTATAACCGCAAATTAGAATACATTTGTAACTATCAAAAACAAAATCCAGAGAAATCTAAAGATAAATGTAAGCGATATTACGAGAAAATGAAAGAAGACCCAGAAAAATATCAAAGATTTTTAGAAGATAAAAAAATGAAATATAGAGAGAAAAAAAATCTAACCATTAATGTATAAGAATGCCAAATAAATGGGTCGAATATGTTCGAAGTTACGCCAATCAACATCATCTCTCTTACGCTTGTGCCTTATCTCAACCCGCTTGTAAAGACGGGTATAGAGCCAAGCATGGCATATCCAAAAAAGTTCCTCAAAAAGTAGAACGGGAAAGAATGGGTTTAGAAGATATTAATATTAAACCTCCTCCACGAAGAAAACCCGCACAGCACTCTAAAGAAGCATTCAAAATGGCAACAGAAGATATTAGAAGCCGTTTAATGAGAGAAAATATCCCTTATCCTGCTCCTGCCGTAGGTCATCATTTTAATTACGAAGATATTTATCCCGAAGCACCAGCCCAAGCACCCGCCAAAAGAGGTAGAAAACCAAAATATGCTACCGCCGAAGAAAAAGCCACCGCGAAACGCCAACAAACTTTAGCATCTAATTTAAGAAAAACGAGAGAAAGAAGTGGTGAGAAAAAAGAAGGCAAAAAAATGGGAAAAGAAGATTTTAGATTTTAATTGGTTAGATTTTTACTTTAGCAACTTTGTAAAAATCTAATTAAATATAAAATTGAAATAAAACAACTTAAAAAGGTTTTCTTTATATATACTATATAGTAAAGATGAACGGACTAAATTTTATTAAGTTTTGCGAATATCACGGATTTATCGGTTTTACTTTTAAGAATATTACTACCGCACTTAATAAAGAAGGTGAAGAAAAGAAAACATTAAATGGTATTCCTAATTGGCGAAAAATCACGAGAGAAAATTGGAAGAATTACGTTAATAAATCTCACGATGGTTTTGCTATCATTACGGGAGAAGTTTCAGGATTATCCGTTCTGGATTTTGATAGCGAAGATGCCTATAAAGAATTTTTAGATACTTTTGGAACGGAATGTATTAGAAAAAATAAAGTATTCACTAGAAAAGGCAAACATCTTTATTTCAAATATGACCCAGACCTTAAACAAACTCAAAATCCAGTTGCCAATGTTGATGTTAGAAATAACGGCGGTATTATTATTGCCCCACCTACTTCTTATACTTTATTAGATGGTTCTGTAGCAAAATACGAACTCTGTGATGACTTTGAAACATTAGAATTTACCGCAGAAATGAAACTTTGGTGTGGTGAGAGAGACCTTATTAATAATTATAATGAACCAGAAGTAAAACCAAAAAAAGAAAAAAAATCTAAAACTCCCAAAAAAAAATCTAAAGCAACAGAAAAAGAAGAAATGATAGAAGACGATACAACTACCACTTCTACTATTACTACCCCCGAAGAACCAAAGAAGAATTTATATACTTTCAAAGAAGAAACCAAAGAAATAGATGTAGCAGATGAAATCAATTTCTATTTTCAACACGGAATGTTTTCTAAAATTGATAAACAAACTGACCCTTACGGCACTTGGTTACGCATTGGTGCTGCTTTAAAAAGTGAATTAGAATACAAAGAAGCATTAGCCATTTTTAGAGACATTTCTAAATTGTATCCTAAATGGTGGAATGAAGAAGGTTGTGATAATACTTTCAAAGGTTTAAAGTGCGATAAAATTACCATCGGTTCTCTCTTTTATTACTTGAAACAAGAAGACGAAAAACTTTACAAAGAATTAAAGAAAAAATACAAGTCTCAACAAGTTGATTTATTAAGTTCGGGATTTGCTACCAGTGTTATTGCGGATTATTTCGTTAGTCTTTATAAAAATGAATTTATCCTTTCTTACGATGTTCTTTATTACTGGAATGGCTTTTATTGGGAAAAAGATAATAAGTCCCATGCTTATCTCACTTATTTCGTTGATAAAGTATTTACTAGAGACCTTACTGACTATTATCTACAAAAATTCAAAGAATGGAATGAGTATTGTTTTGAAAATAATATTAAATTAGATGATAGAAAAACAATGGACGGATTATTAGCCAAATTTAATGGCGATATTAATTACCGATTACGAAATTCCCATTTTCGTGGTTCTTATATTAAAGATATTTTGGCTTTCCTTTCTAATGATACTATTGATTGGGATAATAAACCAACTCTTTTCGTTTTTGAAAATGCCGTGATTGACCTTACTACGGGTAAGAAAATTACCCCTAATCCAGAAGATTATCTCTCTATTTCGTGTGGTTATAATTGGGAAGAAAAAGATGCCACCAAAGAAAAAAAATTATTAGAATTATTATACGGCATTTTCCCAGATGATTTGGTTAGACATCATTATTTGGAAATTCTTTCTACGGGGTTGTGTGGATACCAACAAGAGAAATTCTTTGTTGCTACTGGTAAGGGTGGTAATGGTAAATCCTTATTAAATGCCCTCATGTTATCTACGTGTGGTAAGTATGCTTATACTTTACCGAGTGAATTCGTATTGTCCCCAATTAAAACGGGTGCTAATCCAGAAGTTGCCAATTTAGATGGTGTGAGATTTGCCCTTACACAAGAACCAAAGGCTACCAGAAGAATTGTTTGTTCCGTTATTAAAGAAATTACGGGTAATCCTAAAATTAATGCGAGAGCCTTGTATTCTAGTAGATGCGAAGTCAATTTAAGACTGACATTAGTCATGGAATGTAATGATATGCCCCGATATGATGAGGTTGGTGATGCGATTACCAGAAGAAATGATATTACTCCGTTTGTATCAAAGGCGGTTAGTCAGGAGAAATATGATGAAACTCCCGAATGTTTGAGAAAATTTTGGATTATTGCGAACCCTTATTACAAGTCTAATGAATTCAAATGTGAATATAGAATGACGTTGTTTCATCTTTTGTTGAATTATTTTAAATTATTTACAGAAAATGAATTCCGTCTTTCTCCCCCACCATTATCCGTTCAAATTAGAAATAGAGAGCAAATGATTGCTAGTGATGAGTTTTACGGGTGGTTTGATAAAATGTATCAAAATGTTCCTAATGCCGACGCTATTATAATCAAAGATATTTATTCCGTTTTTGAGAATTCCGCATTTTTCAGTAATCTTTCCAAGAATGATAAGCGTTTGTATAATTTAAAATATTTTAAAGATAAGTTGGAAAATCATGAATTAATTAGAGAATTTGTTTTTAAGACTGGAAAATGTTATAAGAAGAAACAATATACTTCGGCTATCCTTATTCATCATTCAAAAAGAACTGATGAGGATAATATTATAGATGATATTACAGAAATGGAGGAAGAGGAGATAGAAGATAGTGATGAACTTATTTAAACTATATAGTATAAATATTGGAAATATACCAAAATATTGGAAAGTTGCCCCGATTTCCAATTCTTTTTCTATATACCCCCTTTTATAGGACTACTTTCCTATTTCGGGGCAACTTTCCAATATTTATTGGTTTTTTACCTTTTTATCTTATATAGTATATAGAATATTTATTATTATTATTTTTCTTCTCTTTAAAAAGAGAAATAATAAAACAATTAAATATATTCTAATATAGTAAAGAGAAAAATGAATGAAACCAAAATATTCCAACTTTTAACAATAAGTGGCAAATACAAAATAAAAGGAACGGGAGCAGATAGCGAAATACTATATAGTAGTGATTACGACTTGGCGGAACATTGGAAGGGAGGAGTAGAAGGAATACAATATATTGAAAAAGCATTTAAAGAAAAATTTAGAAGGGCAATGGAAATACCCGAAGTCTATATCACAGATTTCAAATGTGGAGAGATAGGTGGAAAACCCGTGAGATGGGACAAGAAGAGTATAAAAGTTGGTATAGTTAAACAACATAGTAGAAAGATAACACTTTGCGAAGCATTACAAATGAAATCGGTAATAAAGATGGACGTGATAGCATTAATCAACGGAATATTCCAAGAATTCTCTTGTAATTATTATTTCAATTTTGGAGGAATAACGAATTACGACAAAGAAGATGTAAAAGAGAATATAACGGAAGATATAAAAGAATATTACAAAGAAGGAAATAGTTTCAAAGCATTAAGAAGATTATATAGTTTCGTGAAAATAACCAAGAGAGAACCAAGTATAATAAAAACATTACAAGAATATTTCAACTCGGCAATAGGCGAATTAAATAGTTGTAAAAATCAAACGGAAATCTTAATACAATTATTAGAACAAGATTTTAGGAAAGTGAAAAGAACGGATTTAGTAAGAAATATAGAATGGATAAAGAAGAAAATTCCAAAAATGGGAATGAAAAAGGAAATAGTTCAAAGTATTTCTCTCATTAAACGATTGAAAATGGGAGAAATGGAAAAAGGATTAGATTATTTATTGGATATATTCAAAAAATTATTAGATGAAAAAACCCGAATGTGGATAGCGGAAAATAAAAATATCTCTGGATATATAAAATGAATGTTGAAAACATAGGTAGCCCTATAGCATTAATAATGGACGATAATAAGAAAAACGGAAACCAAGTTCTCTCGGTAGAACCGAAAAAAGAAGCCGTAGTAACATATCTAACTAGTTTAGATTTAAAAGATAAGAAAGGACAGAAATTCCAACAAGTTCCTAATCCCAATACCGAGAGAAGTATCTTATATATTACGGGTTCGTCAGGAAGTGGTAAATCGTATTATACGAAAGCATATTGTGATTGTTATAGAAAAATCTATCCTAAACGGGATATATATTTATTTAGCAGTTTAACTGATGATAGTAGTATAGATAAAATCAAAGGATTGAAACGCATTAAAATAACGCCAGAATTTTTGGGAGAAGATGTTTCAGCGAAAGATTTTGAGAATTCTCTCGTTATTTTTGATGATACGGATTGTATCACGAATAAAGCACAAAAAATAAAATTACAAGGAATATTAAATTCGGTATTGGAAACAGGACGACATTTCAATACTAGTGTGGTATATACTTCACACTCGGCATGTGCGGGTAATGATACCAAGAAAATCTTGAATGAGGCACATTCAGTAACGATATTTCCAACGGGATTAGGAGGTCGTTCTCTCAAATACTTGTTAGATAGTTATATGGGATTAGATAAAGAACAAATAAAGAAAATAAAGAAATTGGAGAGTAGATGGGTAACAATAACGAAAACATATCCAATGTGTGTAATGAGTGAAAAGGAATGTTATATTTTAAATCCTAAAGATTAGATTAGATTTTTAATTTTATAATTAATATATATTGATTAATTATAAATGGTTAATTGTTTAAATCGTAATTGTAATTATAATATTGCTCCTGATTATTTTGTTATTCATTCAAAATATGAAAAATTAAAATTAATTAAAAAACAAATAAATGAGTATGATATATATGATAAAATAGTAGATAGTTTAATTAAAATGGAATTATTTTGTATAACATGCTGTATTAAACAAACTAATATTATATGTAGCAACTCAAATATACAAATAAAAGATTATTAGTTAGATTTTTAATTTTAAATGAAAGTAAAAATCTAAACGCACGAGAGACCTAATTCTCTACCTTTGCCAGATATTCCCGCCCCTTCAGGTATTTGATGAATTATATTATATAAATGACGTAATCTTTGGAAAATTTCATTATTTTCACCTCCAATATTCAAATGTGGATTATTAACGGCTTTCAAAATTAAATTACTTATTTGTCTTTTTTCATGCGGTCCAGTATAATTATTTGTTAATTCAGTAGCCAATGTTAAAAAATTATTAATATGCTCCATATTTCCTTGATGGTCTGGTCTTGTTTGAATTTGAACTTCTAATCCAATGGCTTCTCTATAAATATCTCTCCATCGTCTTGTTGTAGGATTACGAGATGGTATTTCTTCTGGTTCAATAGGACGACGACGTCCTAATAAATAATCTACTAATCTGTCCCAAATAGCACCACCATTCAATCCCGCTCCTTCTTCTTCTTCTTCACGAGGAGTTAAACGGCGTTCATTTGCTGTATTTCCTTGTCCTAATTGAGTAATAGTAGTTCTTAAACGGACAAATCCAGGGTGTTCTTCTGCTGGAAATCTAGGATTATCTCTAACGAAATCATTATATAAATGTAAAACAATTCTATTGAATGGTAAAATTTCTCTCCAAGCATGTGTAGGAGTAGGAGTAGGATATTTATCTTTCATTTTATTAATCATTTTTAATAATTCATTAAATAAGAAAAGTATTCTGTAATAAGTATCTCCATCTTGATGGAATGGTCCAGGGTTATTTTCTAGAATATCTCTCAATTCTCGTTCCGTTTTATTCCATTTATTTGTAATAATACCAGACCCAGCCCCCGTTATTCTTCCTCTACCTGTTAAAGGTAATAATTCTCTTCTTACATTTAATAATTGAGTTATAGTATTTTGTGAAAAATTTTGATTTTGTATAGCCCTATCTATAAACCCAATTAATCGTTGGACTTCTTCGGGAATAGGTCGAATACGTAAAATTTCTCTCAACCAACTAACAATACTTCTTTCTTGTTCTCTAGTAATATTGGTAGTTTCAAAACGACTATATAAATATTGTAAATGATTAAATAAAATTTCAAATTCAACATTAACTCGACTTGTTCCACACCCAGACCCCGTTTTCCTTCCTTTACCAGTATAAGGTTCGAAATCATCACTATATCTCTCTTCTTCTTCTTCGGCAAAATAATTACTTAAACATTCTTTTGCTCTTTTAGTAAATATTTTTTTCTTAATCATTAAATCTAAAACAACTTTAAATTTAAGAGCGTCAATATAATCTAAATCGTCAAATTTCTCGTCTGCGTATTCAATCACTTCATTGAATTTCTCTTCTAAATCATCTTTTTCTTCATCTAATAAACTTTTTTCTTTTAATAAATGTTCCATTCTGGAAACTGCTTTTCTATATTGAGCCTCTGTGGAAATAGCCCCGCCAATTAATTTACAACTGCCTTTAGAATAAGGTTTCTTTCCAGGGACTGGTTTATAACCTTTCCAACATCTACCTTTTCCCCAATATTTTTCATCTCCAACACGTTTGAGAACATCAATATAATGTTCGGTTAGGGGATTATAAGTATCACTTTTAATATGTTCGTATTTTTTTCCAAGTTGTAAAGGTCTTAAAAAAGAAACGGGGTCTAATCCCGTTTTAATATCAGTTTGATGTTCTGGGACTTTTTTGCGGTATAATAAATCCCAAGTAGTAACTGGTTTATTGAGAGTAATAATTTCTCCCGAATTTTTCCCGACTTCTTCGGCCGTTCGAGAACCTCTCGAATGGCCTATAGTAATGACATTTTCAGCCCCATATTTGCGTTCGGCTTCTTTTTGTATTTTTTTGGAATGTTCTATTCCTTCTTTAAATCCAAAAGCCATTTTGGCATTTTCATACCAATCTTGTAAATTGATAGAACCACGATGAACCACGACCGCTTTACTAGTAGTAGGATTGAAATAAACTTGGACTTGTTTATCACTTAAAGAATGGTCTAATTTCCATTCTTTGTAATCTTTACCATTCGAATAAGAATTGAAAAGGAAATGATGTAATTCATGATTATATAATCCGCCTCCACAAAGACATTCATTGTAGGCTAATACGAGAGAAACGCCCGATTTCCCAAGTTTTTTGGTTTTAAAATTGGTATATCCTTGTTTCTTGGCTTCTTTTGGGGTTATTTGTCTAAAACGATAAGTTTTCGGTTTATCATCAACCTTATTGAGATGGTAATGATGATGTTTCAACCATTCTTTTGATAAATGGAGAGAAAATTTGGATTTATCAAAAAGGACACTTTGAACTAAATACATTTATATAATAGATATATTTAATTTTTTTACATGGAATTGGAAGACATGACACCTGCCAAATTATAACCACCATCGGGTTGTCTTCCTTGACTTCGTTGAGTAATAGGAACACTATATCCAGCGGGAGAATATGCTTGTAATAAAGTTTTCAAAGCACTAAATACGGGTTGAATAGATTTTTCAGTTTGATTTAAAAATTTAACCAATATTTGTTCTTTTTCTTTCTCTAAATTCAAACTAGTAACGTCTTGTGCGGTAGTAAAAATATCGGTATATCTATCATTAACTTGTTCTAATTGTTGTAGAATATTGGCAATATCACCTTTATTTAAATAATTAATAACAGATTGTAATTTTGCTACATTTTGTTTTAATTGGAAAGCAATAATCATGATACTTTTCATGGAAGAAGCGAGAGATTTATCCACATATCCTTGTTGAACGGCTCTAGAAATATCTACATCGTTCCAATTATCATTACTATCATCATCATATTGAATATTACTTTCATTAAAACCAATTTCAGCATTCATTACAAACGCTGAATAATGAGCGGACGCTTCTGCTAAAAGGGCTTCTAATGTTACTAAATTAGTTTGTATAGCGGAATTCATTTGAGAGGCTAAACCAGTATCTGCCATTAATTGAGTATCTTGGACGACAGAATAGGCTCGTTTTTGACTTTGGACTAATTGTTTTTTAATAGCCAAATCTTTATTTAAAGCGGAATTTTGATAAGCGGGCAACATATTTATATATAATAAATATATTATTTTATTTAATAATCATCTACATATGTTCCAGGGGGTGGATAATCTTTTGTTCCGTATTTTTTTATATAAGCATTCCATTCTGCGAAACCTTTAGGTTTAGGTGGGGCAGGAATTGTGGGGGCAGTAGTAGGTGTTGTTGGGACATTAGGGTCGTATGTTCCAGGGGGTGGATAATCTTTATTTCCGTATTTTTGTAAATAAGCATTCCATTCGGCAAAATTAGTAGGTTTAGGAGGGGCAGGAACTAAAGGAGTAGGAAGAGTAGGTGTTGTTGTCTGTTCTCCAAGTGGTAAATTAGCAATAAGTGCGTCCATTTTAGGATAAATATCTGCTCCATTATTTAATTGAAATGGCGGTTGAGGTGGTCCGAAAAAATAATTCTGTGCGAATTGATAATTAGCCCTAGCAACAGGGTCATTAAACATTGCTTTAACCATTCTGGTTCTTAATCTTTCTTCCCAATAATCGTAATTAGCCCACAATGTTCCTAACGCAGCATTAGCACTTTGACCTTTTCTCCATTCATTTCCATGAACCGACCAAATTTTCATTTCGTAATTATTTTGAATAGAAGGGTCAAAAATAATAGGGTGAGTTAGAGTTTTATTGGTAGCATTACTATATCCAACAATAATAATTCCAGATGCTTGTCTTCCATTTAAAGGAGTTCCATCAGCACCATACGAACTAGTTTCTACTAATCCAGACCATTGTTTAAACAATCCGTGTATATCAAAAGTCATCTTTTGATTAGCCCCAAGACTTTCACATGGAGCAGGGTCTTTTAAAATATATCCTAAAATGATTTTACAATAATCAATAGTAGGTTGAACTAAATCGTCGTTCCATCTTGGGTCAGCCATTAATACATATAAAGCATTATTAGCCTCATCTTCACTAATTTGTTGAGATGGTGGTCCTTTCATTGAATATTTTGCGATGGTAGTAGCAACCGAAGCAATACTTCCAGCAAAATCCACAATACTAATTTCTGGTGCTACAACACACATTAATAAATCAACTAAAATAGTAACAAATAAATCTTGATTGTCATTAACAAAATTTCCAATTTTTTTCCCGATATTACCAAATGTAATTCCTAATTTACTAATCCAATCATCAACAATATTACCACCAGTTAAAGTTCCACCCATTAAATGTAAAGGTCTCCCAATTATTCCAGATTGAGTTGAAACTACCATTTTACCACCACTAGTGGGATGGACTATTTTAAACCAATCAGCATGAATATCATCAGTGCTATTTAATATTTTATCCGTAATATCTCTATTTCCATCTAAACCATTCATATAATCTCCCCCGAACCCCGACATTTTAAATAAATTACTAGCCCAAATACAAAAAGATGCTTCTATTTTATCTAGCCCATCTATATCATCACCATTTAATCTCTCTATTTTAGGCTCAATAGTAGCATTAATATAATCCCTACATTTTGCCAAAAATCGTGTAAAATTTTCTTGAAATCTAGGTTGAGCCATTACATGTATCCATACATCGTAAGAAACACTAGATTTCCCGCCATTTAATTTATATTTTTTAGGCATTTAATATATCTAAAGAAAATAAAAATCTAATTTAATACAATCCATGTTCTTTTACGAACTTGGAAGCCATTGGTAGAGAAAGCCCATGCTTTTTCATTACTTCGGCAACAATAGCACCTCTTGCTTTCCCTTTTTTACTAGGACTTTTTTTATTAACTTTCCCTCCAGTTTCTTCCTTATTTTTGTAGTGTTCTACAACCATTTCGTAAAAATCTTTTCTTACAACTTCACTCCATCTTTCTCCAAGCATATCATCTACAAACTTTTTTATAACAGCAAAAGCAGGACTTTCTGGGTGCTGTTGAAAAAATTCATTCATTTTTTCCTTATAAATCGGCATGGTAAAAGGACTTATAGTATTATCAAAATGGCGTCGTTCTCCCGTTCTAGGGTTAATAATAATAGTTCCGCCAATCTTTCTAGTTCCTTTTCCGTTTGCTCCAGGCATTCCTGAACCAACTTTCACTTTTCCTCCAGGACTTTCTTTCAAACCTAAAAATTGTTCTGCCTTATCTTTTGCTAGATTAATTCCTATTTTTAAAACTTCCTTCTGGATTTCTTTGATTAACTCTGGTCCTAATGCTTTTACTAATGAACTCATTAATGATTTTCCAACACTAAAAACAGATGCTAAAATATTTCCAGTAGATATTCCAAAAATACCACCTTCTTCCACATCTTTTTTTTTACCGAGCATATATTCTTCGGCTTCTTTCTTCAACCATTTCAAAAAAGTTTCTTTTCCAATTTCAAAAACCTCTGGTCCAATCTCTCTATATAAGTGCTCGGCTAATGATTTCACTCTTTCCCAAGCATCTCCCAAAAGACCATCTCCATGTAATTGATTACGACCCTTTACCATTAATCTCAACAATTTACGAAGATGTTTTCCTTCGGGCAATTTTTTCCTTCCAGCACCAACACTACCAACACTTAATGCGGGAGATAAAGTAGATGCGGTATTTCCAATAGGTTCAATTGCTCCACCAAATTGAGAGAGTTTATAATTTGTTCCAATTTGAGTAGTTGCTCCATGTCCGTGAGACGGAACTAATTTTGACATTTTACCGCCTTTTCCAATGCGTTTCCAAGCCATATCATCAGGAGGAGGAACAGCCCCACCTTTTTTTGGTCTGCCTCTCTTGCGTTTGCCTCCCGATGCTTGTTTAGCCTCAAATTCTTTTTGAGCCACCGCAATTTCAGGAGGAATAGGAGCATTGGAACTTTTATTAACTAAATCAACATATTCTTTCAAATGATTTTCAGGGTCGCTTAATATTTTAAATTTATCTGTTAATCCACTTCCCGATTTCTTTCCTCGTTTCGGTTTCAAAGAAGCCATGACATTTGCTAAAGAACCCGCACTTGGCGGTAATTTAGATGCGGGAACTAAATTACTACTAACGGCATTTGTTCCAGGTAATAAAGTTCCGCCACATTTACGACCAGCAGATGCGGGTAATTTGGCAACAGGCACTAAAGGAGTATCTACATTATTATTCCCATTTTGTAAAATAGGTGCTCCACGACGACCACCAGTTAATCTTGGCTTTGGTTCGTTCTCAATGATTTCTACAAATTTCATTTTATATATTAACAAAATAAAATAAAATAATTAATTAAATATTTTCAATAATTTGGATTGTTTCGGTTCGGGTAGATTTTTACTTTTCTTTTTTCCTCCTTCTTTAATATTTTTTAATTTCTTTACAATATCAATTTTCGGGGTATTAATAATTGGTTCAACTACTTGAATTCCACCTTTCATACCAACGAAACCACGTTGTCCTCTGCGTTTAGAATGAATAGCCCCTAAATCATTAATTTCTTTATCTTTTCTATCGTAAGATGTTCCTGAACGGAAATCGGTAGGTATTTGATATGGTCGTTCCATTAAATCACTAGAACCGCCTTTCAATTTATTTCCCACCATTTGATTACGATTAATAGTATGTATTGGTTCATATAAATCGGCAGGATAATGAATTAATGCTCCAGGTTTATACGAATGTGAAATGTGATTAATACTACCGCCCGTAATAGTAATAGGGTCATATCGATGAGTAATATGTTCTGGTTCAATATAAGTCGGGACAAAATAACCTTGTTGCTTGTTTCTAAATTGTTTTAATTTCTTTACAATCTCTCGATTGTAAGGATTATCAAATGTTAAGTTATACATTATATATAGTGAATATATAATTTATTTAATAATTAAAAATCAAAAGGTTCTTAACAATATTTTGACATTTTACCTCCAGATACTGGATTAGAACCTACCCCGTGGAAATGTAGTTTCTTTCCTAGATGTTGAGCCATTCTTTTGACAGCACCAGAACCCATATTGTGGATATTTCCACCGACCATTCTCTTGAATTCGGCGGATTGAATAGGGTCGGCTGATTTCTCGGCTTTGGTATCTACTACGATTTGCTTGGTGAGAATTCCAGTATAGATGACTGACGAACCTGCCTGCGTTACGAAAATTCCAGAATTGGCAGTAATAACCAATATTTCTGGTTGAATATCAGTAGAATAATTATTAGTAACGTTGATGGAAAATTGGAAATTGAACTGACCGATGCTAGAACAAGAAAGGTAGTCTGGCAGAGAAAGGTCTTTTGCGGGGTTAAGAACCAAAATAGAACCCGTTGTATCTATTGCTAGAGGGAAACCAGTAGCAGGATTAGTAGCAACAGATTGTCCCGAAAATTCAGTCCATGATTGAGAAGAACAATTATTCACACTGATACGCCACAAGTCTGGTTGAGTAGCAGATGACAATAGACCCGCCTGATTATTCAAATTGATACTGATATTGTTGATAGTAAAGAAAGAAGCACTATCGTAAATAGTTTGATTAGACATTGGCTTACGAACCGCAATAATGAAATAATCTGGAAGTTGATTAAGTTGGATATTTTGGGAGGTAATAGTAGCACTTCCACCATTAGCAGTAATAGCAGGATTTTGAGTAGATTGAGAAAGGTAGCGGGGAAAATCGAGATAAGGAGATACATTTCTAGATGGGATTAAATCACTTGCCTGTGTAGATAAGAAATTAAACAACATTCTGGTATTTCCGCCTTGAAATGGGTTGGTAAATGTTGAACCTCCGTATGCTCTTCCTAAAGTAATAGTAGCAGCCCCTCCACCAACAGAAGAAGCAAGAGACATCAATCTTTTGGCTGTGCTATCAATGTTAAACACAAAGTTGATGGTATTCACTCCCGCAATACCTCCACAATTGTATTGAGGATTACTGAAAATGAAAGGAGAAAGGAATAATGGTTCGACAACTTGGGTATTAAATACAATTTTATAAGTAGCAAGTGTTGAACCTCCAGAATAAGTATTGGATAAATCATTTATACTAGTAGTAGTAGCAATTGTTCCATTTTCAGTTGTATATTCAGCATACACAATACTAACTGGGAATGCTCCTCTTGGTGCTTGGTCTAAATCGTAAGATTGATTTTCCCAACTTGCTAAAGGATTGTTGTTAGCCCCGACAGCATCACTATATTTTAGGTAGGCTTGGTCGGGTAGTGTTGGGGTTGTGGAATTGTATCTGTATAGTTCTCTACTATCGTTAAATCTTAAGAGACAATCGATAACATCTTGTTCGTTGATGGAGACAGTGGTGTTATTGATGGTAGCCGTAGCAGTGGTAATCAACTTGTTGAAAGGAAAGGCTTGTAGGGCAGCATTCGACCCCCATTGTAGTGCTAAAGCACCACTAGCAACATTGGGAATAGATAAAGACCAAGTAATTCCAGTAGATACAAGTAATTCACGATTAATGACAATACTCTCACTGGGGATTTGTATAGTATAGGTAATTGATGAATTGGAAGTAGATACCGCAGTAAATTGTTGGTAAGTGGTATTAGCAGCACCCGATTGAACCGCAAAAGTTAGGTTATCGGTAATATCCGCAAGACGACTATCTTTAAGGAGGATTGTTTTAAAGTCAGTCATTTATATACTTAATAAATATTTTTTTTTATTAAGTATTTGCTAAAATAGAATAGATTACATTTTCTTTCTAAATAAGAATTTAACGGAACATGTTCCCCCACTCAAAAGGTTTAATGGAATAAGTTGTCCTAATCGATTTCTCCAAAATACGGATATATCAACATTGGTTAAAGGTCTATTTCCAGACATTCCTACCATTCGATATTCAGCGGTAGGAACATATAACACATTTGGTTTATAAGATTGTTGGTTCGAAACAATATCCGTAATAATTTGTGCGAACTTGGCGTTATTCCCTTCTCCCGTAATAATTTGGTTCTCGTTAAAGATAAGCGGAGATGCTAATTGATTACTAACAATTGGTAAAGTATTCGAGACAAATACAATACTCTCGACTGGCGTCCAATTAATGGTAGTAGAAAACTCCTGAAACGTTTGAATGAATAAATTTTGAGTATTGGTTGTTAAAGGAGTATCTGGATAGGTAACTGGATAAATAGTAGGGGTAAGTATTTGACTAGTGCCTCCTTGTCCTAAAATAACAATCTCGTAATTCAATCCTGTTAAAGTAGTTCCAGAAGGAACTACAATTGAATTATATCCTGATGGATTTTGATAATATCCTTGCCCCGCAGCAGTTGTAGTTAAATTATTATTTTGTCCTAAAAATATAGCATTAAAACTGCTAAATAGTTGAAATAAAGGAGAATTGAAATACATTTTTACGCCATTAGGATTAGGTTGAATATCTCCATTTGCGTCTAAAAATCTAGTCTCAAAAGCGGGAGAAGTATTATTTGTTTTATATTGAGGAGTGCTGATAACAGCACATGAGGTTGAACTATCCCAACTAAAGATAGGGGATAATAATCCAAATAATTCTTTATTTGTAATAGTGCTTCCACTATATCCAGCAGTAGTTAAAGCATCTTGTAAATAATTGAATGCTCTTACTAGAGCAGCCTGTATCAATGATTGGAAATGTTGGTATGAATAACAATAATAATAATCTCCTACATTTGATTGATACCCACCATTCGTATTTGGAGGTGGCGGAATAGGTGCGGTATTATCTTGGGTTACCCATACCACATTTGCTTGAGAGACGTAAGTCGTAGTATTTGCTACAGGAGTAGCGGGAGAAGTATAAGGTTGGAATTCGGGTTTGATGGTTAAAGTAATAACGTAACTGGTTAAATTATTTAAACCTTGATTAGGTTTGATGACTGGAATGAATGCTGGTAAATCGGGTGTATCTACTTGAAATCGAATAATACTCATATCGTATTCTCCCGTAGATTGGATAATAGGATTGGTTCTATTTTCGTTAAAGTATATTGGTATTGGGTTTCCCGTAGTGCTATTGAAATTCGAAATCAATACATCGTAATATACATTATCTGGGATATTCGGGACAGCATTACTTAATTCTAATTTCGGTCTGTAGGACATTCTATATAATAATGCTAATATATTTTTCTTTCATTCCTAAATATCCAAATTATAATCTAAAATAGAGAGAAATGTTAGATTTCTACATGTATATATCCAATTGTATATATCTAATATGTCAAAATAGATATTTTACAATGCTTTTTAGATATATATAGGTAATAATTTTAAAATTATTACCTATATATATCTATTACATATCTAAATTGTAGAAATCACATGTAGAAATCTAACTTTTAATAGTTTCCTTCGATATATTTGAAATTTTCATTTTGATTTCTACTGAATATGATGAAAAAATATCTACCTCTCCATTTCTTTACACTACAAACTATTATCTTTTGAATATATATTCCTTTTTCATTTATTTCTTTCAATCGTTTAGGAGTGAATGTCGAGAGACAATAATCATTACCTAATAGAGCCATTCCTTTTCGAACTTTTGTAGAGAAATAATCTACTATTTGATAAAACGCATTTACTTTATTCTCCAATTTGAATGGTGGATTAGATATTACCCAGTCTATTTCTTTATCCATACTCCTAAAATCTAATCCTTCTTCGATTTCTGTATAATATTTTAGATTTTCTTCTGGGAAATATCTATAGAAATTCCCTTCTCCCTTAAATGGCTCGAATAAGACATCGTCCTTCTCTATTGGTATCTCTAACATTAACTTCTTACAAAGTTCTTCGGGAGTTTGATGAAAATAATATTTATCATCTTTTACCATTTATTATAAGATTAGATTTTTTATAATAAATATTTAAGCGATTTTAGTTGCGATAAGGGTAGCACTTGTTGTGCTCGTACAATTAAAACGTAAATTATTATTTTCAATACTACCATTCGTAAATAAGGAATTAATATATAAAGTAGTTTCATTTGGATTTGTATAATTTAAAATAAAATTAGTAACTAGTGTGGGTGATGCTACTTCAGCAGCCATTGTTGTAGGGAAATTTATAATTGCGTTTGACCCCTTTCCAAAATTATCATCTAATGGACCAATAGTGCTTGCTCCTATAACCCATCTTTCACAAACTGATGCTGATGCGGTCGGTATTGTTAAAGGGGCAGATACAAAAACGGAATAGATACCTATAGGTAACGAAGTAAAATTTCCTATACTTGTAACATACTCTTGATTATTACCTCCCGCTATAGTAGTAACATTAATTATCCCATTACCTCTATAGGTAGAACCAATAGTTCCGCCTTGAGTTCCTGTAGAATTTTGGTATGCGTATAAAGAACGAGAAGCCATATATATACTTACTAAATATATTTTATTATAAAATAGTTTAAATTTGTATAATAAAATATTTAAGCCAATTTGATTGCGACAACTAAATTTGATGGTGAAGTTGCGGTTATTGTCCCAAAAGCTAGTTGTTGATTTTGAGTAGAACCTATTGTAATTACAGAGTTAATATATATTGGTGTTGTAGCACTTGTATTATCCAAAAGAAATTCAACTTTCGTTGTTGGGGACGCAACGTCCGCAGCACATGTAGTGGGAAATACTACAATAGAACTAGAGCCTAAAGTTGGGGCTATTGATGCTGAAGTGCTTGCCCCTACAATCCAATTTTCAATAACAAATGCTCCTGCTCCGCTATTTATTAAAGGTACTGAAACTAAAACATTATATATACCTACTGGTAATCCCGTAATTGTTGCTAAATTTTGAATGTAAGATGTGTTTGCGGTTGAACCACCAACAATTATACTGGAAATAGCAGCGTTGTTGATAGCCGAGTAAGTAGAGCCAATGCTTCCTGATGGATTAGAAAAAGCAAATGAAGAACGCCAAGCCATTTTATATTATATACTAGGATAATATTTTTGAATTGTTGCTAAACAATGTATTGGAATGAAATAATATTCTTTTTCGTCGTAAGTTTGATTAATGCGTGAATAATTCTTTCTCTCAAATGTATCAAACAGAACTGGGTCATATTTAATACAAGCCAATTCATCGGTGAAATTAAACAAGAAATATAATTCTTTCTTATCTACATTCACTACCTTATTACATGTCATGAGTGTAGTAGGATAAGCACATTTGCGATTAGTTCGGGATTTCAATTCAAATATATAATCATCATTATAGAAATCATATTTCCCCCATCGTGCGGTATTTCGGGAGATAGTATCTCCAAAATGTTGCTGTAATATAGGTAAGATTTTGGCTTCTTGTTGAACTCCGTAAATATAATCTTTTTGAAAATGAACCATTTAGATTTCTCTAAAGTATATTTAGATTTTATTTTTGGAATTTAACCATTTTCTTTTCTTTGGTTATAATAAATGAGTATTGACATGAATGAGGTTCTAACAAGAATGCGAACTAATATTACGGATTTAGATTTAGAGAGATATTTTCCCGAAACTAATCATTACAAAAATAATGTCATCAAATATAGTGAATTAGCCAATTTTAATTCTATTGAGGAACTTCTCCCGAATGATAGGTCTTATAAGATTGTTCTTATTGAGGAAAATTATAATTCGGGACATTGGACTTGTCTTTTGAGATATGGTGATACTATTGAATGGTTTGATAGTTACGGATTAGATGTTGATTGTGAATTGAAATTTATTAATGCTGTTAAAAGACGATTATTGGGAGAAGGTAGAAATATTTTAAGAGACCTCTTGAAAAAAGTCAAAGGAAAGAAAGTTATTTATAATCACTACAAATTTCAAAAACTTTCTAATCAATCTGCTACTTGCGGGAGATGGGTTATCTTGAGAATATTAATGATGAAAAATTTCTTTTACGATTTAGAAGAATTCCAAAAATTCATTAAAAAATACAAGAAAGAACTTGGTTTAGGTGCTGATGAATTAGTGGCGTATTGGGTTTATTAAGCGTAGCGAACCATTACTTAATTCTTAATATATTGGTCTTTCATCATCTCCACACTTGTCCCCATTTCCTTTGTATCTTCTTTCATTTCATTCATGACATCTTTGTATTTATCCGTTAGGAAAATATGTCGTAGCATACTACAACCTACTTTCTTGTTGAATATTTTATATAGTAGTCTTGTCATATCATTGTTATTAGTATAAGGTTGTCCTTCGAAATTCACTAGTAAAGGAACTGGAGTTTTTGATTTCTTGAACGTTGGGTGATACTTTAGATATATATCCAATATTTCTCTCAATTCTGGGAGAATTTTGATTTCTTGTGAATGATATTTCTTTTGCGTCTTGTAATTATTAAAGATAAATCGATTTTCGGCTAAATCTAAAATGTTTTCTTTTGCTACTTCTTCGGCGGGTTTTGAATATTTCTTATAAACAATCATTTGTTGGTAATCTTTGTTTCTACGTGGGCGTTGTAAGCAATAGAGGGAAAGAATGACTAATTTCTGTAATTCTTGGAATTGTTCTTCTGTGATTTTTTTTCCTAAAGTTGGGATTATTTTTTTCAATTCATTAAATCTCTCTAATACTTCTTCTTGAGAAATCCAATTCTTTTCTTCTTTATCACTTTTCTCATTATTTACTTTTAGATTTTTATTCATTTCATCTAGAACCGAATAATAAGATGTATATAATTTTTTATACTTCTTTGGTTCTTTCGTTGAGAGACTTTTTAAGAGAGATACGATAGATATAATATAAGTTCTTTGAGTATTTGGTTTGTATTTCTTTAATTTCTCTAAAATCTCTTTTTCATTCTTTAGAAAATTAAAATTCTTGATTTCTCCTCCATTTAATCTAATTAAATTTTTCATATATAGATTTTTAGAACTCTCGGTTATATTTTTGTCGGTAAATATTTCGTTCATCGGTTTATATATTCTAGAGATAATAATTTTAAAATATATTCTAATTATATATAAATGAGTAATAGTGTTAATCAACTTAACCAGAGAATTTCTAATTTATATGCTTTAGTGGGACAAGGCGGTGGCGGTGGTTCTGCGGATTTAAGCCAAGTTTTAGCCAATGGAAATTCTGCTGGGACTAATGATTTAAATATGAATAATAATGATATTACAAATGTTACTACTATTAATGGTTTTCCTTATATTCCTAACCCAACTTTACAAAATGTTCTTAATAATGATGGAACATCAAATGATGTGCCACTTGTTCTAACAAATAGTGGTCCTGGTAGTATGACTTTAGACCCTGGAACTGGTTTAAGCAATACTCCTACTTTTACTATAACCAATGGAACACTTACAAATGTTATTAATTCTGCTGGGATGTCTGCTAATGCTGCTACCGCTACTACTGCTACTACCGCTACTAGAATTGGAACTCTTGGTGTAACACAAAATCAGGCTTTTTATTTACCATTTGTTGCTACTACCGCTACTACTTCCAGTCAGCAAGTATATACCGATACTAACGGACATATTACCTTTAATCCTTCTACCAATCAACTCACCACTACTGGAGCAATGGTTAATAGTGGTATGACAATGAACGGTAATATGTCTCAATTTATAATTAATAATGCTTCCGCAACTGCTGCTATTTCTGCTCCTAACGCCCAATTAATTAGTTTTCCAAGTGCGAATGTAACGGCTACTACTTTTACTGGGGCTTTGGTAGGAAATGCTGATAGTGCTACCAATGCTTATAATACATTGAATGTTACTACTACCGATAATAATCAAAATGAAAATTGTTTTATTCCTTTTCAAAAAAAAGCAACTCTGGGATTTACAAGTCCATTATTTATAGATGAAGCGGTTGGTCCGCTTACTTATAATCCTATAACTAGCACTTTAAACGCTAATAACTTAACTGGAATTGGTAGTGTTTCAGTTTCTACTGGAACTCAAATGACTGCTTTACTTACTAATATTTCCTTTTCGTATGTTTCTGGAATATATACATATTTTGTTTTTAATAATACTGCTACTACTGCTACCATCTTAAGTTCGACTATTAATAATGTTGATTTATTACTTATTGGTGGCGGTGGTAGTGGTGGATTTAATGGAATAGGAGCAGGGTCGGTAGATAGTGCTGGTGGAGGAGGTGGTGCTGGTGGTTATACTTTGGTTCAAAATACTAGTATAACTGCTGGGACTTATTCTATTGCTATTGGAACTGGAGGTGTTGCTCCCCCTAGTGGTAGTGTTGGCGCTCCTGGAAATAGTGGTAATCCAACTACTGCTTTTGGATATACTGCTCTTGGTGGTGGTGGTGGGGGTGGAGGAAGTATTAGTTCATCAGGATTGAATGGAGGTAGTGGTGGTGGTGGTAATGCTAACGGAGTATTACAGGGTGCTAATGTCGTAGGAGCTGGTGGAAGTTCCACCGCTGTTGCTCCGTCTGTAGGATTTGCTGGTGGAAATGGATTAGGATTTGGTGGTGGTGGTGGTGGTGGTGGTGCTGGTGCTGCTGGTGGTGCTGGAGGAAATACTTCTACTTTAATTGGTGGTGCTGGTGGTATTGGAACTCTTTCTACTTCAACTTGGCTTTCTGCTGGATTTGGTGGCATTAATAATTATACAGGAAATAATGCTATGTCTCTTGACTTTAAAACTGCTACTAATGCTGGATATATTGCTGGGGGCGGGGGTGGTAGTGCTAGAAATGGGAATTTTTCTTCTGGATTAGGTGGAAATGGAGGCGGGGGTAATGGATATGGGAGTTCTAGTGCTAGCACTATAGGAGTAGTAAATACTGGAGGAGGTGGTGGTGGTGGTTGTGCTGTTAGTGGTGCTATTCCTAGAAATGGTGGAAGTGGTTTGATAATTATAAGGGCTATAACGGCTAATTTACCTTCTGCTACTCCTATTACCGCTACTTTAACTGCTACTGGATTATCTTTTAATTCTATTACTCCTAATATTTTGATTAACGCTAATTTACCTACATCTTCTACTGGATTACCTGCTGGAACAATATTTAGAGATGGAGCGTCCGCAAATGCTTTTTTAAAAATTGTTTAAAATGTTCTCTCTATATATAAATGGATACAAGTCAATTCGGCGGAGCATTCTGGATTACTATTACAGGCGTATTTTTGGGGTTTTTAGGCACTATGACCGCCTTTTGTCTTAAATCCAAATGTAAAGAGTGTAATATTTGCTGGGGTGCTATCAGTATCGTGCGTGATATTAGGGGTGAATTACAAGAAGAAAAAATGTTGTTGGATAAAGGAATTAATCCGTTTTCAACAGAAGAAAAAGATTAAGATAATATATAGAATGTATAATATATTACCTTATACTATAACTAGAGCCAAGCGACTTGGAGTGATTGTGAAACCTTCTCTCAAAAAAGGAAAAAAAATAGATGTATTTTTACCTGATGGAGAATATATTTGTAGTGTTGGAGCATTGGGATATGGAGATTATCCTCATTTTATTCAAACTCACGGACAAGAATATGCTGATAATAAACGCAGACTTTATAAAATAAGACACCGAAAAGATATACAAGAAATCGGTAGTAGAGGTTGGTTTGCGGATTATCTTCTCTGGTGATACGAAATTATTTCTCCCATATATATATAAATTCCCCTTTCACGACTTTAGCATTAGGGTCACCTCTCTGGGATTTTGGAAAGGGGGTAGTATAGTTTGGTTCTCCCAATATCGTCTTCACCAATTCAAAAACTTCTATTGGAATATTTAAACAATACTTACCACCTTTCTTTAAATATTTAAATGTTTCTCTCACAAATGGTATATAAAAATGCTCGTTCCATTCTTGTTTGCTTCTCTTCTCTTGAAATGCGTATTGTTCTATATTATAATAAGGCGGACTTGTTAGAACCATATCATATTCTATCTTACTATAATCAAATGTTATACAATCTCCCCAAAATAATTCTATCTTTGTTGTTGAATGATTTGAGAGAAATTTAGTCATTTCATTATAAGGTTCTATCAAATTACGATTACTATCTATTCCTATATAATGCGGAATATTCAACGCACAAGCCCCTACTAATCTTCCTCCCCACCCCATGGTTGGGTCTAATACACATTGGGGAGAATATTGCGAATATATAGTCATTGCGGTTATTGGTTTGAATATATTTACACAACTAAAATATAATCTATATATACACTTCCACACTTTCACAGAAGCATCTGTTTGATTTGTCCCGTAGAATTCTAACATGTTTTGGATATATTTTTTACCGAATTGTTGTTCTCTATTCTCAAAAAATTGAAAGAATGGTTCTCCTTTCTTTCCTCTAGTATTATATCTCTCAATATCCGTGAAATAATACACTACCTTATTACCTATCAAAGATAACGCTTTGGAATATTCTTTCTTCTCTCCTTTGATTTTCAATTTCTTGAAATCTAATTCTATATCCTCTAAATCTAAATCATTCAATTCTCTCAATATTTGTAATCTATTCATTTTTACACTATTTTTAGATTTTAATTTCCCAAAAAATTGACTTTTTATTTTATAAAAAATTGACTTAATATATTCATACTATATAATATATA
>Ga0209597_1000511_pt1 | contig 25521 bp, 20 predicted proteins | sample M_140625_MF_Meta_FD_187316 | JGI IMG/M metagenome (GOLD analysis project Ga0209597, IMG submission 187316) | Freshwater microbial communities from Lake Montjoie, Canada to study carbon cycling - M_140625_MF_MetaG (SPAdes) (version 2) | ecosystem: Environmental > Aquatic > Freshwater > Lake... | reverse complement strand
GCCGTCTGCAGCGTAAGTGATGGCAAGGTGCACTTTTTCTTTCGGTGCGACGTTTTCCTCTACGCCGTCGGTCTGTTCGGAACGTCTGTGGTTGTTACTTCCCGCTAGCCACTTGCGCGCTGTTTTCTCGCCGTAAACCAGCGAGTCGAAGGCGTGGGTCGCGATTTGCTCGAGACCAACAATTCCCCCGCCGTGTTGCGTGAGATTGTTTGTGGTGAGCCAGACTTCATAAGTGCGTTCTGCAATGGTGTCGGGCAGTGGTGCTGATTTAAGAAACGCTCCGTTTCCCGCCAAAATAAGGTGGCCGTCTTCCACTTTTGCGCCACCGATCAGCTCAGAATGCACATGGCCGAACTGATCACCTTCTCCTAGGGCGAAAGCCCAGAGCGCGTAGGGCGCGGGAGCGTGACGAGGTCGGTCGGCGCTGATTTTTTGCCACTGCATTTCGGCCAGGGATCGTTCCACTGAGCGGAGTTTTGTTTGAAGTTCGAGCGTGGAGGCGTTGAGCGGTGGATTTGCGGCTTTGGCGAGTAATTGAGGCAGCTCAGCGATTTGAGAAAGCCAATGATCTGCCAGTTCTTTGCGGATGGTTGCCTTTAGCGACGCGAGGTCAGCTTTTGCAGAAAGTTGAAGGCGTTCGTCTGAATCGATGGGCACTTGGGCGGGACGGACGCTGGAAAAGATGCCGTAAAGGGCGGTGTAATCGCGCTGGCTGATGGCATCAAACTTGTGATCGTGGCAGCGGGCGCAGGAGACGGTGAGTCCTTGGAAGGCTTTGGTGACGACGTCAATCTGGTTGTCTACCGCCTTTATTTGGTCGTCTAGAGTGTCTACGGGTTGGAAGCCGTGTTCTACCATGCGCAGATGGGCTGGACCGATGCGCGACTCGTTGATGCCGTTGGGGGAAAGGCGAGGATTGGGTAGCAGATCACCGGCGAGGTGTTCGCGGATGAGTTGATCTAATGGGACGTCCGCGTTGAAGGCGCGAATGAGATAGTCGCGGTACTGGAAGGCACCCGGAATTTCGGGGTCGCTTTCGCTACCGTGAGATTCGGCGTAGCGAACAAGGTCCATCCAATGCCTGGCCCAGTGCTCGCCAAAAGTGGGAGAGTCGAGAAGCTTCTGGGAGCGGTCAAGCAGGGCTTGTTTTGGGTTTTGAGCGTGGGCGGCGCAGAAGGAGTGGACGTCCTCTGGCTTTGGGGGAAGCCCTGTGAGGAGGAAATGCAGCCTGCGTACCAAGACTTCGGGTGCGGCTAAATCGGCTGGCGGGAGGGCGGCCTTGGACAGGGTGTCATTCAGGAAGCGGTCGACTGAATGAACAAAGTTTTGGCTCTCGGTTTGAGTATGTGCAGCGGGTGGGTTGCCTAGAGTGTTGAGCGGGGCTGTTAATGAAGTTTGCTCTTTGGCGGGTCGAACGGCGGGAGGCTGTGGGTGGGAGAGAGGTTGGAGAGACCACCAGGAGCGGCGTGCGGCGAGTAGGTCTGGCCAGGTGGGTTTGGTGGCCGCAATGGTGGGTGGCGCATCGCGGGGGTCCGGGGCGCCGCGTTGAATCCAAAGGGCGAAGTTTTGGAGAACCTTGTCGTCTAGTTTCGGTGCCTTATCCGGCATTTTGAGGTCCGGCTCCAAATGACGGATGGAGCGCAGCAGGAGGCTGCCTTCCGGATCATGCGGAAGGATGGCGGCGCCTGAATCGCCCCCTTTTTGCCAACCGGGACGAGAGTCCAAGCGCAGGCCGCCCTTTTGTTTTTCTGAGCCGTGACACTCCATACAATCCGCTACGAGAGTCGGGCGTATGAAAGTTTCAAAAAAAACTGCGTCTGCTTCAGAAATTTGATTGGACGTCGCCGCATGAGTTGTTCGCTCAGGGAGGGCGCCTGAGAACGCGGCAAGGAGCAAGAGAAGAAAAGTCGCGCGCATAAAATTGTCTCGGGTGGGAAGGTGTTCTGTGCGCGGTTAAAGTAGAAATTGCAGCGCAGCTTCAGAAGCGGCATCGGTGATGGCTTTTCCCCAGGTTTCGAATTTTGCTTCGGGAATCCTGGAGGAGGGTCCGGCGATGGTGATGGCGGCAAAGCAGTGGCCGTGGGCGTCCAATAAGGGTGCTGCGATGCAGTGAATGCCGTCGAAGTGTTCGCCCCTATCCAGTGCGTAGCCGTGGTGCTGGATGTGTTTCAATTCGGAGCGGAGCGCTTCGAGAGAGAGAATGGAGTTTTGGGTGAAGCGCTGAAAGGCAATGGATTGCAGGGTTTCGGAGAGGTCGGGTTCGGGTAGAAAGGCGAGGATAGCCTTGCCCGGAGCGCAGCACTGGGCGGGGACGCGTGAACCGAGGTCGACCACGTACTTGAACGGATGTCTAGACGGGATCTGCTCCAGGATAATGCATTCAGCGCCGGCCATCACGCACAGTTGGGTTGTCTCGTTGGTGAGTTGTGAAACTTGGCGCAAATAAGGGAGACAAGCTTCGATCAGGGTGCGACTTCCAGAGTGTGGTTGGCCCAGGAGGAGTAGCTTTTGGGTGACGCGCAAAGTGCGGGTGGCGAGGTGTTTTTGCACGTAGCCGAGTTGTTCGAGCGCAGCCGCGATACGGTGCACGGCGGTCTGGGGAAGGTTGAGAAGGGTGGCGAGTTCGGTTTGGGAAGCTCCGTTGGGGCGGGTGGCGAGAGTTTGAAGCAAGGCGAGTCCACGCTGAAGGGCGGGCGCGTGCTGGGAGGGGGATGTTTTCATGGGTGAAAGTGGTTTCACGTATGGATAAAGCGCGGAGCCGAGTCGTTTCTTAGATTCTTCCCAGATTTTTCCGGATACTCCCCGTTTCGAAGTTCAGACTCTCAAACTCTCGGGCCGTGGGCTTCTGCTCACTGGCATCAAAAGAAGAGGGCGAGCCTTTTTTAGTTGGAGCGGATGTTTATAATCCGGCTTGCCCAACCAATTTTCGCTCCGGCCCTCCAAGCTCCCGCCAAACTCCGGGTGCCAGGGCGCCCAACTCCAAGCCGCCTATTTTGACTCGCAACAATCTCAGGGTGGGATGTCCTATCGCGGCGGTCATGCGGCGGACTTGATGGTACTTTCCTTCCACTAAATCCAGGGCGAGCCAGAAGTCCTGTACGGTTTTACGGATGCGCACAGGGGGTTGGCGGGGGGCGACTTCTGGCTGGGGGTCAAGAAGGAAGGCGTTGCAAGGGAGCGTGCGGTGGTCGCCGAGTTGGAGGCCTTTTTGGAGGGTTAGAAGCGAGTCTGGAGACGGGAGGCGTTCTACCAGCGCCCAGTAAGTGCGCACATGGCCTTTACTGGGGTGGAGGAGGCGGGCGTTCCACTCGGGTTCGTCGCTCAGTAAAAGCAGGCCTTCACTGTCTGCATCGAGGCGACCGATGGGATAAACGTTGGGCGGGAATCCAAATTCCGCCAAAGTGGACCAGCGTGAACCCTTTTCCGGAGTGAATTGGGAAAGGACGCCGTAAGGCTTGTGGAAGGCGAGGAGCACAGAGAGGAAAAAAGCGGAATGAAGAGGGTGTGCAAATGAGAAAAACATTGCGGCGGATGTCCCGCGTGGGATCGTCGTGTTCGGCACAATTTTGAGATGGATCCCGAGGACGAGTTATTCTGTTCACCTGAACCGCGCTTAATGGCGGGAGAAGCCGCGGCTCCCGCGGTGGCTGAGGCTTTTGAGGCGGGTGATGCGGTTGGGGTGCTGTTTCTTTCGACGACTGCGTTGAAGCAGGAGTTTGGCGCGGCCTTTAGTTGGGCGAAGGGCTGGGGGAAGCAGTTCTTTACACACCTTTGTCAGACGCGCGATGTTGCGACGGTGCCCGCTCCCTCGCAGGACGCTGTGGAGGAGATGTTGGCGGGTGTGCCGCCGATGCGCGGGGCGGAATATTTGAGTGAAGCGCTGCTATTGCGGCTGTGGGAGGATTTGCGGGGTGCTGTCAGGGCGGAAGCTGCGAGGCATGAAGGGGGGCTGGCGGGTTGGTTGGGGGCGTCGGGTTCGCTGTGGCATTTAGTGGGGCGAGTGACGTTTCACCTCGCGGAAAACAAGCGTAACGCCGCTCAGCCGTTCGCGTTTTTGGCGACTTACGCTGACCAACTTTCGGCCGATGGTCGTGTGCAGCATACCCCTTTGGGGCGGGCGTTGATTGCGCATCAGAAAAATCAACCGGTTTTGGATGCGCTTTTGCAACCGGTCCGCGAGGCGGCGCAACGCAGTGCTTTGGTGCGCGAGATGCTCGAGAGCAAACGGCTCTTTCAAGCGCTCGCGTGGACGCCGCAGGAGGCGTACGCTTTTTTGCGCGAAATCCCGCAATTGGAAGCGAGCGGGTTGGTGGTGAAGTTGCCGGATTGGTGGAAGAGTCGGCGGCCAGCCCGCGTGGTGGTTGCGGTGGCGGTGGATGCGAAAGAAGATGGCGGCGTGGGACTGGGAGCCATGCTGTCTTTTAAGATGGGGGTTGCCCTTGGCGGGGTGCAGTTAAGCGCCGAGGAGCTGCAACAGATCCACGCTTCGGCGTCGGGGTTGGTAAACTTGCGGGGACAATGGGTGGAGGTGGATCAGGAGAAGCTGAAGCAGGCGCTGGAGCATTGGAGGAAGGTGCAGGATGCGCACAGCTCTGGATTGCTATCATTTCACGAGGGGATGCGTTGGTTGGCAGGCTTTTCTGAGGGCTCAAAATCTGCCGACGGAGCTGAGGACGACTTTAATTCAGGACGCGAGTGGAGTGAGGTTGTGGCGGGTAAAAAGCTGGAGGAGCTGCTGGGTCGGCTGCGGGAGCCTTTGGAAATGGAGTCTGTTCCGGGGCTGACGGCGGCGCTCCGGCCATATCAGAAGCGAGGGGTGGGCTGGTTGCATTTTTGTGCGCGACTCGGTTTGGGAGCGTGTCTGGCAGACGACATGGGCTTGGGTAAAACGTTACAAGTGATAGGGCTTTTGTGTTTACGGCAGGCGGAGGGAGTGAAGGTGCCGAGCTTGTTGGTGGTGCCGGCGTCCCTCATGGGAAACTGGATGCGTGAAGTCCGGCAGTTTGCTCCCAAATTGCGCTTGTTGCCGGGGCACCCTTCCCTGAGCAGTCGCGAAACATTGGACGCATTGGCGGCGGATCCTGTCACGGCGTTGCGTGGGTACGACGCACTGCTCACGACCTACGGAATGTTGCAGCGGAGTGCATCTTTGCAGGAATTGACTTGGGATCTCGCCGTTTTAGACGAGGCGCAGGCAATTAAAAATCCAGGTACCGCCCAAGCGCGCAGCGTCAAGAAATTGCGTACGCATGCACGGGTGGCGTTGACGGGAACGCCCGTCGAGAACCGGTTGGGGGATCTTTGGAGTCTGTTCGACTTTCTAAATCCGGGACTATTAGGGAAGGCGCGCGAGTTTGCCGAGGCGTCGAAACAGATGGCTGCGGGCGGCGGTTATGCGCCGTTACGCCGACTAATGGGACCCTACTTGTTACGCAGAATGAAGACGGACCGGCGCATCATCGCGGATTTGCCGGAGAAAATCGAAATGCAGGCGCGGTGCAACTTGGTGAAAAAGCAGGCAGTTTTGTACGGCAAGCTCGTCGCGCAACTTGCGGCTGATCTGGCCAGCGAAGACCTTGATCCCAACCAGCGCCGAGGGCTGGTTCTGGCGTATCTCATGAAGTTTAAGCAGGTCTGCAATCACCCCAGCCATTGGAGCGGGGACGGCAAGTACGCGGCAGAGGACAGCGGGAAGTTTTTGCGCTTGGGCGAAATTGCGGCCGAATTAGCAGAACGTCAGGAGCGCTGTTTGGTTTTTACGCAGTTTCGTGAGATGACAGAGCCGTTGGCTGCGCACTTGGCAGGGATATTTGGGCGGCCGGGCTTGGTGCTGCATGGGGGCACGCCGGTGAAACAGCGTCAGGCGATGGTGGAGGCGTTTCAGCAAGCGGGTGGGCCTCCGTTTTTTGTGCTGAGTGTCAAGGCTGGGGGCACTGGGTTGACGCTGACGGCGGCCAATCACGTCATCCACTTTGATCGTTGGTGGAATCCAGCGGTAGAAAATCAGGCAACGGATCGCGCGTTTCGAATCGGACAGAAGCGCAACGTACTGGTGCATAAATTCGTCAGCCCGGGAACCATTGAAGAGAAAGTAGACGCTTTATTGCAGCAAAAGGGCCTTCTGGTGGAGAGCCTTATAGGGGGTGAGGATGGCGCACAAAAAGCGCTGACTGAAATGAGCAATACGGAGCTACTGGATTTCGTGAAGTTGGACATTCAGTCTGCGATTTTGTAACAGGTAGAAATGTCGTGGCACCAATACGAGAGTAGCGAGGAGCGCAAGGCGGGCGCACAACGAGAGCTGGAGCGGCGCCGGAAGCGGGGGGAAGAGTTTGTGCCATTGGTGGTACCGCAGGGCAGTCGGAAGCTAGTTTCCACGTTCTGGGGCAAGGCGTGGTGCCAGCATCTGGAGAAGTTTCAGGACTATGAATACCGCTTGCCGAGGGGGCGTTCCTATTTGAGGCAGGGGCTGGTTTACAACTTGAGCGTGGACGCTGGTTTAGTGACTGCGCAGGTTTCAGGATCGTCCATGTACGAGGTGAGCGTGAGGGTTGCGCCCCTTCAAGCAGAGGCGTGGACGGACATGAAGGCGGCGTGCGCGGGACAGGTGGGGAGTTTGTTGGACTTGCTTAGCGGTAATTTGGGGGCTGGGGTGATGGCGGTCATCTGTGATCGGGATAAGGGCATTTTTCCAACTCCCAAGGAGATCAAGATGTCCTGCACGTGCCCGGATTGGGCGGACATGTGCAAGCATGTGGCGGCGGTGATGTACGGGGTAGGAGTAAAGTTCGACAGTGACGGCGCTTTGTTTTTCCGTTTGAGGCAGGTGGATCCGGCCGATCTGATGGCGGCCGGCGCCGAGGAGCTGCTCTCTGGTGGTGAAGGCGCGGGGGACGGCCTTTCGGGTGAGGATTTGAGCGCGTTATTCGGAATTGAACTCTCGGCACAAGAAGAAGCGGCCCCTCAGGAGGACGCACCGAAGCGACCGAGCAGAGAAATTCGAGCGCTTGTCACATCGACACCCAAGAAAAAGCAGCAATCCGCCATCAAACCGGTGAAAGCTGCCGTGAAGCGCAAACCCAAAGTGACTAAAGCGGGCGGAGCCTCCTCAAAAAAGTGAGTAGTGAAACGGCAACGACCTCACACGATACACAGCTTTTTCGTCGCGCTTGTACAGAGTGTCGGCGGGCTCGTTTTCGGGTTTAATCCAGATATTGGGGTTGATGGGATTGAGGAGACTCCCATGGTTCGGCCAAGGCACTTCCGCGGACTCAGTGGAAGGCGCGGCTTAGATCATCTAGCACGTCGACGCCAAGTTTAGTTCCAAAGTTGCGAGTTTAAGCGACGCCTCAGCAGAGGCGTCGGTAGGAATGTTCCGAGCCGGAAAATGATACATTTCATTGGGAATTTGGTTTGGCAGCTCTTTAAACACGAGGGAATCGGCCCTTAGCGCAGGGCTTCCAGTCTCCTTTTCAGCAAATTCTGAATAACGCATTGGCCTCGTGCGTGCTGGCGCTAGCGCCGGGCCGTTTAGAGCTAGATGTCGGCCTTTTACCGTCGTAGGAGCTGCTGATTTGATTAAGGTGAAAGTGTTAGCTACTTTTAAGATTGAGGAATCTCGTTCAAGTCGATAAGGTGACTCTCAATATTCGTTTTATGCAAACACTCATGCAATCGCCGCAAAGCGACTCAGGTCTAAAGAGCGCACAGGCATCGTCCCACACCATTAATCAGTTGAATGAAGGAATATTATTAAGCATCTGTATAGCATCCTACAACCACGGACACAATATACACCCACTGATAGAAAGCCTTCTTTCCTACAAAGGTGATGATCTAGAGGTGGTCGTCAGCGACAACTGCTCGACAGATACTACTCGAGTTGTCTTAAAAACCATTAAGGATACACGGTTCAAGCTCATCGAGAACTCTGAGAACAGAGGACCGACCGCAAATTACATGAGATCGCTGGCTGCTGGAGCAGGCAAGTATGTCATGTTTATGACCGACAAAGACACCTTAAATGTTGCTTCACTGCCTCTAGTTCTACATGCTCTGAGAACTTATTCATTTGCCGTTGGGTACTTCGCCCTGGACTACGCTGGCCAACAGCCAACCATTCAATTTTGCACAACCCTCAAGGATTGCTTTAAAAATTTTGCATACTTGTCAAAGCACCCGACAGGGTATATATATAACAATGCACTGCTGAAGCCCCTGAATATCGAAAGCAAGTTTTCTGAAATATCCGTGGTTGGATTTTTCCCATTTGAATTCTTGGCAGCAGAGCTTTGCATTCACCGTAATTGTGCCTTGCTCGCCATAGATTTTTGTGTGACTGGAAAATTAGTATTAGGGCAACAAAAGGAAATCTCGATGACATATTCGGAAGAGCGGCAAAATTTGTTTTTCTCTCCGAGGGCACGGTGCAAAATGTTTGAGCTTTATACGGCGCATCTGAATCAACTGAAATTAAATAGAGGCGCTCGGCTGGCAATCCTTCGAAATATACTGCAAGGCGCTTACATTGAAGCGACTCATAATTATATTAAAATTATAAATAATGAAGCGATGCGAATTCATTACGGTGTAAGTGAATCAACTGTCGCGAATACCAAATTGCCGATACTGAAGAAGAATTTTAATCGCTGGCTGTTGCGTTCTTCTGCGTTCAAAGACAAATTAGAAAAAATCTACGCCATCAAATTTTTGTGCGCTAATGCGTAAATTAGCTATCACAGGTGGGAATGGATTCCTCGGGAGCCATTTATTGATTGCCTTACTAGAAAAAACGGATTTCTGTGTCGTCATCTTGAAGCGCTCAACATCCAACCTAGTACGTTTAAAGCGTCTTTCAAAACACCCAAGAGTTCATTTTTGCGACATAGATGAAAAGCCTCTTGAAGTCGTCCTGGAAGAACACGCGGTGGAAACCTTTATTCATTGTGCAACGAACTACGGCCGCAACAACAACGATGTTCTAAACATCGTGCAATCCAACCTAATACTTCCGTTAACTGCACTTCAGGCTTGCGTCAAAACTGGGGTCAAACTCTTTATAAATACAGATACAATTATTAACAAAAATGTGAGTCACTATTCTTTATCAAAAAGTCAGTTTATAGACTGGCTGAGAGTTTACTCGACTGATATAAAAACAATTAACCTAACCCTTGAACATTTCTATGGAGCATTTGATAATGACACAAAGTTTACAACACTTGTAATTCGCTCACTTCTAAAAAATGTTGAAAGCCTTGATTTAACCGAGGGTAATCAGCGGAGGTATTTTATACACATCCACGACGTCATCTCCGCATTTATGACCATTTTGGCGAAGCACGAAATTATTGAAGGTAATTTCCGCTCCTTTGACATTAGCGCCGAAACTAGCGCAACGGTTAAAGAATTCGTACTGCTTGTGAAGAAGCTAACTGGTAACACATTGACCAAACTTAACTTTGGGGCAGTGCCTTATCGAGTAAATGAAATAATGGATTTTAAGACGGATATTTCGGGTCTCAAAAATCTCGGTTGGAGGCCTAATGTTTCCTTAGAGGAGGGATTGAGTCAAACAATTACAGAAGAGTCCCTACAATGAAATACTTAATCACCGGAGGCTGCGGATTCCTCGGATCTAACATCTCGCGTCAAATATTGAAACAAGACAGCGAGTTGATTATTTACGATAATCTATCGAAAAGCACCTCCGAGCAAAACTTACGATGGTTGCAAGAACATGGAAATTTAGTATTTGTTAATGGAAGTGTGAGTGATTTTCAATCTTTATCTGCTGTTATCAGACGTGAAGAACCAGATGTCATTTACCACCTTGCGGGTCAGGTCGCAATGACAACTTCGATAAATGACCCACGATTAGATTTTGATACAAATGTGTTGGGTAGCTTCAATCTGCTCGAGGCAGTGAGGCTTTACTCGCCGGAAACCACAATAGTATATTCCTCAACTAACAAAGTTTATGGAGACCTTGAGGAGCTTACTTATGAAGAGAGTGAAACACGTTATCATTGCCCCCGCTTCCCAACCGGATTCAATGAGAAAATGGGAATTGATTTTCATTCGCCATATGGATGTTCCAAGGGTGCGGCCGATCAATACATGTTGGACTATGCGAGGATTTTTGGCATTAGAACCATTGTCTTTAGGCACTCCTCAATGTACGGCTCTCGACAATACGGAACTTACGATCAGGGGTGGGTAAGTTGGTTTGCTCAGAAGGCTGTGGAAACAAAAAGCAATCCATCATGTTCGTTCACTATCTCAGGTACCGGAAAACAAGTCCGAGATCTCCTCCACGCTGATGATATGGTTTCCCTGTACATAGACGCCCCAAAACATGTGAACACCGCGAAGGGGCAGGCCTACAATATTGGTGGAGGTATGGAAAATAGCCTTTCGTTAATAGAACTTTTCAAACTCCTTGAGAGGGAGCTCGACGTCATTCTTAATTATCAGCCGGTCGATTCGCGAATAAGCGATCAGAAGATTTTCGTGGCCGATCTTACGAAAGCATCAATCGCCTTTAATTGGTCGCCCAAAGTTAATAATATCACTGGGATCCACAGGACGTTGGATTGGATCAGTTCGAGTATTTTCAAAGCGTAGAGTGGGAGTCAATGGAGTCTACCCGATGACTTTTCTGCGATGTGTCCCCAGTGATTCAGCCAGAAGAGGCTGAGGAAAAAGACGCACGCCGTGAATGAGTAATATTCATTGGCATCTGGATGTTAACTGAAAATCTTTAGGGCCTGTTCGCTGCGCATGCCCCAACAGTGACGTCGAGTTGCTCCGTCGCTAAGCGCGTTAACTGGAACCAAAGCCATCTATTCGAAGGCTGCGCAAAACACTTTGATCACGCTCACTCGCCCTCTTCGTTTTTGGATAATAAAAGGTGCGCGTAACGAGTCTGCCAATCGGCGGGGAGACGCACTGGACGGCCCGCGGGCATCTGCACCAGCGCTAACATTTGGCGGGAGCGCACAAGGAGCGCTTCGTCGCTTTGGCGAAGCACGTTGAAGCCACACCAAAAGCGTGTTCGGTCCAGAGACTCCAACCAACCGTCGATAAACAATTTGTCGCCTAGCGTTCCGGGTTTTTTATAGTCGATCTCGGTTCGTGCCACGACTGGGAAAAGTTGGGTCTTAGCCATTTCCTCCAACCCAAGACCGAGCTGTTCAGCGAGTAGCGTCCGCGCCGTTTCAATAAAACGCAGGTAGGCAATATTGTGAACTACCGCAGCGCAATCCGTGTCGAAGAACATGACTTGCACTTCGATACGGATCTTCGGAGTCATGGGGTGCGATTCGAGATTCATGCGGAAGGCTGTGTGACACAAAGGGAGCGCAGTTGGGATACAAGTTGTTCAGGCGCTCCGGAATGTTCGGTGCGAGTGGCGAGCGCTTTGATTTTGAGCTCCGGCCATTCCGCGCCGACAACGACGGCAAACTGGGCACCCAGCGCCTCCGCGGCTTGGAACTGCTTGCCTACTTTTGCTGCTGAGAACGCGAAGTCCGTGCGCCAACCACCTTCACGCAGCAACTGCACCACTCCAAGCGCCTCGGTTCGGTGCTCTTCATCCGCAACGACGACGTAGACTTCTGCTGCACGATTCGCAGCCAGCCACGCGTCGCGTTTGGCTTTGGCATGTGGAACCTCGCTAATCAAGTTCGCCAAAACGACGTCGCCCATCCCGAACCCCAGCGCAGGCATTCTCACCTTCCCGTCGCTCATCAATTCCAACAATCCGTCGTAGCGGCCACCGCCTGCCAGTGCGCGCTCCTTGCCATTGCGGTCAAACACCTCGAAAACCAGACCGGTATAATAGGCAAGACCCCGCACGATCGTCAGATCCACGGCCACGTATTTCTCCAAGCCGCGCGCCGTGAGATCCGCGATGATGCCCTGCAATTTGGCAGCCTCCCCAGACGGCTCGGCAATGAACGCGCGCACCGCCTCCAACTCAATCCCGAACTCCGCCAATTTCCGGCGGTTGTCCGCCTCTTGCGAACGTTCGAGCTTGTCCACCACAGCCAGAAAGTCTCCCAATCGCTCAATCGTAACACCCTTGCCTTGTGCAAACTGCAGCCATGCATCTCTGTCACTGAGCCGAACTACAAAGTCCTCCGGACCAAGCCCGAAGCCGCGTAAAATATCAATCAAGAGCGCAAGCAACTCCGCGTCCGCCGCCGGAGAACCATCGCCCAAAATGTCGCAATTTAATTGAAAGAATTCCCGCAGGCGTCCGCGTTGCTGTTTTTCGTAGCGGAAGAACGAGGGAGCGCAGAACCACTTCAACGGCTTTTTGTAATCGCGCTCCCGGGAGGCCACCATGCGCGCGAGTGTCGGTGTCATCTCAGGACGCAGAGAGACGTGGCGTTCACCCTTGTCGACGAAATCAAAGAGCTGGCCGACGAGTTCGCCGCCGCTCTTCTTTCGGTATAGTTCGATGGGCTCGAGCACTGGACCGTCGTATTCAACAAAGCCGTAGCGGGCGGCAACGGAACGCCAAACAGAAAGGACGTAGTTGCGAAGCGCACAATCCTCTGGGAAAAAGTCGCGGAAGCCTGGCAGAAGCTGCATGAGATTTCGGAGCTAAACGAGGTTAGAGAAGGCGGCGGCGTTCCCTGAATCTGGGGCCTCAGCGATCCCAAGTGCGGCACGCTGCGCAGTGATAATTTGCATCGCCCCAGAGCGTCCGAGTGCGAGAAGTGCTTCAAATTGTTCGGGAGAGAAAACCGCCTCCTCACCGGAACTCTGCACTTCGACGTAATGACCACTTTCAGTCATCACGAGATTCATGTCGACGGAGGCGTCGCGGTCTTCGGGGTAATTGAGGTCGAGCAGGGGAACGCCCTCAACAATTCCGACGCTAACGGCGCCCACGAGTTGGCGGATGGGCAGCGCCTTGAGTTTGCCATCGTTCACGAGTTTCCGGCAGGCGATGTAAGCCGCAACGCAAGCACCTGTGATGGAGGCGGTTCTTGTGCCGCCATCCGCCTGCAGGACATCGCAGTCCACCCACATCGTACGAGCACCCAGGGCGTCCAAATCGACCACGGCACGCAGGGCGCGTCCGATGAGGCGTTGAATCTCAACGCTGCGTCCATCCAATTTGCCCCTCGAAGAATCACGCGCCTTGCGATCCAGCGTGGAGTACGGGAGCATCGAATATTCTGCCGTCAGCCAGCCGCCTTTGACGTTTTGTTCCTTCATCCAGCGCGGGACAGATTCTTCAAACATCGCGCTGCAGATGACCCGCGTATTTCCGCAGGCTACGAGTACCGAGCCGTTGGAGTGGGGCGCAATGTCGGGAGTAAAAGAGAGAGGGCGGAGTTGGTCGAAGAGGCGACCGTCGAGGCGTGTCATCGTCGTATGTTCCGCAGTAGGGGCGAGCGAAACAACCTCGGATTATAAACGAGAGCGCTGGCGCCATTTTGAAACTCGGTGTAAAAGTGCCTTAGTTCATGAGCATACGGCTTTTATCAATTTTTTGCATCGCGTTGATTTGGAACGGATTTTCTCGCGTGGCAATGGCTCAGACGCCGACTCAGCCTCTGAGCTTTCCTATCGGGCAGGTCGAAGGTGCCGCCCCAGCGGCACAGGTCACCGTGGAAAAAGTGGTTCCGATGCGGAAAAAGCGTAGTTTTCTTCATCCGGCAGCCACTGTTGCGCAGGTAGCGGTTGGGATTGCGGTGAGATTTGAGCAACCGAACGCGGCGGCACTTGCGGAAATCCCAGAGACAGTGCGCTCTTTGGTGAAGTTCTCTGCAAAGTCTAAGCATCTTTTAATTAAACGTTTAGCGATATTCGCTCCGGGCGATCCTGTACCCCGCCTCATGGCGGACGAAGCGCACGTGGGCTCAAAGGGGGAATGGGTATTTAAGCGGGCACTGTTCTCTGATCGGCGAGGTGCGGAGGATTGCCGCTTGGTGTGGGACAAGACTGGCGAAGCGAAATTTACTTTTTCAAAAGGCAGCCCACTGGAGTTCAGTAACTTGCTTGCGGATAAGCCACTTTAGTACAGCCCCTTCTGAAACCAACGGCCACGTATCAGTGACTAAGTCAGTGACTTGGCTCGTGGTGACGCAAGGGACGCTATCACACCAGATCGTTGTCGTCCCGGCGCTCGAGACGCATAATTTGCTTTTTCACCGTCTCAACCTGTTTGGTCAACTCGAACAGCGCCTTGAATATTTCTCCTTGTGTAGCAGCGTCTTGCAGAGACGGCAGAAGCGGATGTAACCGGGTGACCGTCGCAGCTAGTTGGTTGCACTCGGTGCGAATCTGTTCGATAGCTGCGGCTCGTTCCATACGCATAGTTTTGCGCAGGTCGGCCTTCCCGCGCAAGCTCCTCCATCGTTGCGCAGTTTCTGCACTGTGCTACCATCCCAATCCCTTTGATTTTAAGGTCTATGCCTAATTACGATTACACCTGTTTGAAGTGCCGCAAAAACTTCGAGTTCTTTCAGTCCATGAAGGACGATGCCCTTAAAACTTGTCCACAAAGCGCCTGCCGCCAGAAAACTTGGGGAAAAGGGAAGGTTAAACGCGAGATCGGTACCGGCGCTGGTCTGATTTTTAAGGGCTCAGGTTTTTACATAACCGATTACCGCTCAGAAAATTACAAGTCAGGTGCTAAAACTGATTCAACCCCGGCGCCAAGTGCCGAAAGCACTACTGCGAAGACGGAAGCTGCGCCCGCCCCGAAAGCCGAACCGCCCAAAAAGAGCGAAGCTCCAAAACAGAGCAAGTCCAAGCCCAAGACCAGCGAGTAAGCCCATGGCCGCCCGCAGTCCAGGAGACTCAGGTAAAGCCGGTAGTCCAACCAAACCCGCCTCTAAGAATCCCGTCAAACCCGTGGCAAAATCCCTCTCCAAGGCAGCCTCTTCAAGCGGGCGTCCACTGAATGGTGGGAGTCGACTCTGGAATCGGGGGATGCAGTACGGTCTGATCGCGGCGATGCTGCTGGCTCCTGCATGCGCGTATGTTATTCAAATTCTGCGAGTACCAGATGAGATTGTCGCTCCTGAATCTCAAATCCGCACTCGAGTTCTTTCTCCCTTAATTGCGGGAGCCATAGCCAGTCCCCAAGCCATAGCGTTGGAATTTGGACTGGAGGAAATAAACGCGCATTTGGGCCAGACATTGCAGGCGGTCCGGCGTGGGAATCCGGCCTTTCCATTTCAGCAAGTGACTTTGCGTATGGAGCCTGAGCGCTGTCAAATCCTTGCAATATATCGTTTTAAGCAATGGAATCTGGACGCTTTTCTCCATTTGCGAATGACTTACTCCGTGGTGGTTCAGGATGGAAAATTAAAGGTGCGCCCTTTTTCCGCTCAGTTAGGCAGAGTCCGGTTGGGCGCTTTTGGGATGCGCAAGCTGGAGGAGGAATGGTTTAGAAAGCTGCTGTTGCCATTCAAGCGTGAAATTATCCTTCTTAACCGTCTAGAAACCCTGCGTTTAGAGCCGGGACGCGCCATTTTAAAGGTGCGTGCTTCGACGCTTTAAAGCCTCATTTGAGCCTGCCCAAGAAACCATGTTTGCTCCGTAGTGCACCTCGGAGTTAAGTCTGGTGGCGCACAAGCCCCAACGCAATGTCCCTGCTCGACCGTTATTTATTCCGCAATTTTCTTGAGCCGCTGCTGCTCGCGCTCGGTGCATTTTTGAGCATCTGGCTGATCTTTGATCTCAGCGACCACGGGTCTGACTTTTTGCGCACGGGCTCTTCGCCGGGCGTCGTGGTGAATTTTTATTTAATGCAGCTTCCTCAGATCCTGTTACTTGCGCTTCCCGTGGCTATTTTACTGGCGCTACTTTTTTGTTGCAGTCGCATGTCGCGCAACAACGAGATCATTTCGATGCTCGCGTCCGGTCGCAGTCTGGGACGCGTTCTCTTGCCATTGTTTGCCTCTGGACTGGCGATGACCGCGCTTTGCCTCGCGCTCAACTACGAACTTGCTCCGCGCGCTGAAGCTTTTAAGCGCGCCGTCATCGATGGTCTGCGCCAAGCCCGTTCCAATGATGCGCCGCGTGATCAAGTCGACGCGCATTTGTTTCGGGATCGGCTCAGTAATCGGACTTGGTTTGTGCGACGCCTCCGCCCGAGTGGCTCCGTGCTCGAGGGCGTCCAGATTCTACAACAAGACGAGTTGGGAAATATTACCCGTAAATGGTATGCTGCTAAAGCGATACATGATCCAGCTACGCACCGCTGGACGCTACAGCGCGGTGTCATTGTGGATCTCAACGCGGAGGGTGAAGTTCTCAAAATCGACAATTTTGAAGCGCAAGGACAACGCACTTTGGAAGGTTGGCTTGAAACACCATGGCGCATCGCCTCTTCGCGACTGGATCCGAACCAGCTCACCACGCCTGAGTTAAACGAGTATTTGACGAACAATTACGATTTTTCTGAACCGCAACTGGCGCCATTTCGCACCGTCCTTCAAGACCGTTGGGCGTTGCCTTGGTCTTGTCTTATTGTAATTTTAATCGCTGCACCGCTTGGAATTGTATTTTCAAGGCGCGGTACGGTTCAGGGCGCTGGAATTGCGATCTTCCTTTTCTTTCTTTTGTTGGTCCTACGCAGTCTTTTCCTCGCCCTTGGCAAAGCTGGACGCATTGCTCCAGAAGTCGCTGCGTGGGGGCCTCATGCTTTATTCCTTTGTATCGGTTTTTGTCTGTTTTGGATGCGCTCCGCCAACCGCGACTTCTCGAGTTTGTTTCTAAGGAGACTGTAGACTTTTACCCCATGAAACACCGCATTAACAGTGCCCATGGTGGGATTAAGGGAAATTTTCCCCAAAGCATACAGCTTTCATTCAGTAGCTTAGGGGAGACGCTTTGAGCCAGGATTGGAGTATTCAACAGCGGAGCGAATTGTGCTCAGCCACAGGCGTTGCGTTCATCGCCGGAGAGGTGTTTCACACGCTGCTATTTCGCGAGCTCGATGTGCTCCGGCGCGAGGATCTCTGCGAAGGCGCGCTCCGTGCCCGACCAGCTGACGCACCCGTCCCTTTTTCGGTGTGGCGCTCCAAGTTTGAACCGCCACCCGCGAAGCCGCCGGAACCGCTGGGCAAGCAGACCGCCGAACAATTGTTGCGGACAGTTATGGCGGATCCAGATCCAGGGCTGCGCAACATCCGCTATATTCTGGCTGTGATGTTGGAGCGTAAGCGCATCATTAAAGAAGTGGAAGTGCTTCGTGAAGAGGATGGTTCAGTCAGCCGCGTGTACCAATTTCCAAAGACGGGCGAGGCTTTACTTATCCCCGACCCTCAATTGCGAATGGACCAAATCGCAGAAGTGCAGCTCGAGCTTTCCGCGCTGCTCGGTGCGCCAACCTAACTCTCGGAAGCCCTCCTCAAGACCATCTGCTCCATGTCTCAACACCCCGAACTTCTCGCACCAGCAGGCAACTGGGATTGCGTTCGCGCCGCTGTAGCCAATGGCGCGGACGCGGTTTATTTCGGACTGCCAAGGTTCAACGCCCGAATGCGCGCGGACAACTTCTCCGAAGACGACCTTCCTGAAGTAGTGCGCTTTTGTCATCGCTCAGGTGTGCGGGCCTATGTGGCGCTCAACACGTTGGTGTTCACTAGTGAACTGGATGACGCAGCCGCCGCGCTTCGATTGCTGAGTCGCTCCGGTGTGGATTCGATTATTGTGCAGGATGTTGGGCTGATCAAACTCGCCGGAAAAATCGTCCCGGATTTGGCGGTTCATGCATCTACTCAGATGACCATTACGTCTCCCGAGGGTGTGCGCTTTGCTCGCGACCTTGGCGTGCGGCGTGTGGTGCTCGGGCGGGAGGTTTCCCTGCGAGAATTGGAGCGGTTCGAACAGGATTTTGAAAACCCCACTCCGCTTGAGGTTTTTGTACACGGGGCGCTTTGCGTCGCATACTCCGGACAATGTCTTACAAGCGAGGCTCTTGGTCAGCGAAGCGCAAATCGTGGTGAATGTGCACAGGCGTGTAGGATGCCCTACGATTTGATTGTGGATGGAGTTCACAAAGACCTGGGGGATAAAAAATATCTCCTCTCCCCTCAGGATCTCGCAGCTGTGGATCACATCCCGGCGCTGCTCAAGGCGGGCGTGACTTCCTTCAAAATCGAGGGCCGCCTCAAGGCTCCGGAATACGTCGCTGCGGTTTGCCAAGTCTACCGCAGAGCGCTGGATGCCGCTTTAGAAGGGGAGGGAACGCCTGCCAGCGCAGCGGATCGTTATCAGTTGGAGATGTCCTTCTCGCGTGGATTGTTTCACGGTTGGATGGAAGGAGTTGATCATCAACAATTAGTTCCTGCACGCTTTGGGAAAAAGCGCGGTCCATTTGTGGGTCGATTGACGGCCATCGGGAAAGATTATGTGGAGCTAGACGCTTTAGTGCCTTTGCAACGCGGTGATGGAATTGTGTTTGATACGGGGGGCGATACGAATCACGAACAGGGCGGCCGCATTTATGAGATTCGTGGCCGGCGGTTGTTCTTTCAACGGGACCATTTGCAGTTTGCAAAACTTCAGGTGGGAGATCGGGTATGGAAGACGGACGATCCCGCGCTTAACAAACGCCTTCAACAGTCCTACGCGGGAGCGATTGCGCCGCGGCGCCGGGCGGCTTTACAGATGCGCGCTACAGGTTCTCCTGGTGGTTTTCTGACGGTGCAAGCGTTGGATAACAACGGGGTTATTCTTGCGTCCGAGGACTCACAGATTCCTTTGCAAGCGGCCCGCAATGCGCCTTTAACGCACGCCCGCCTTCTCGAACACTTGGATCGTTTTGGCGACGCGCCCTTTGAAGTGGAGTCGCTAACCGTGGAGTTTTCCGAGCCGGTGATCATTCCCATATCGGAGCTCAACCGCGTCCGTCGCGCTTTGGGCGTGCGCTTGGAAGAGGCGACGCTTCTGGTGCGCGTCGAGCTAACGGATTCCTGGCGAACTTTGCTGGATCCCGCCGCGATGCAGCGCGAGTCGCTCGAGATGCCGAAGTTGACCGTGCTGTGCCGTACCGACGAACAGTTGGAAGCGGCTCTGGAGGCTGGCGTAGAGCAGGTTTATTTGGATTTTGAAGATGTGCGCCGCTATAAGGATTCTGTCGCTAGAGTGCGCTCACGTTCTGTTCCTGCCTCCATCTGGCTTGCGACGCCACGCATTCAAAAGGCAGCGGAACAGGGCTTTTTCCGTCTCATTCAAAACGCGCAGCCTGATGGAGTGTTGGTGCGAAATCTCGGCGCCATCGAGTTTTTCCGGAATGCGGCGGGCGGCTCGAGTGTTCGTCTGGTGGGAGATTTTTCGCTGAACGTGTCCAACCCTCTCACAGCTCAGGAGTTTTTACGCCGTGGCTTGGAGACGCTGACGGTGTCCTACGATCTGACCTTGGAGCAGGTATTGGATCTTGCGCGAGGTTTGCCAAGAGAGGCGTTGGGTGGATTGGAAATTACTTTGCATCAACATATTCCAATGTTCCACATGGAGCACTGTGTCTTCGCAGCGTTTCTTTCCAAAGGAAGTTCGTTTCTGGATTGCGGCCGTCCGTGTGACACGCAAAAGGTGCATTTGCGCGATCGTGTCGGAAAGGAACATCCTCTGCGAGCGGACGCTGGTTGCCGCAACACGCTGTTTAACGCGGTAGCCCAGACGGGGGCGCAGTTTTACGATGCGCTGTTTGGAGCGGGCTTGCGTCGCTTTAGGTTGGAGTTGTTGGAAGAAGACGGGGCGGCGTCTGGGCGGCTCATTGGAGCGTATCAGGCACTCTTGAGAGGTGAGCGCAGTGGTGGATCGCTTTGGCGGGAGTTTCATGCTCAATCCCAATTGGGTGTCACGCGAGGTACACTTGCAGCCCGCGAAGTCTGATACCGTCTCTTTCAGTTTTAAGGATGATTCAAAAGACCTCAGCACCTGGGAGCGCGGAGCCCCAGCTCCGCAATGCCTGTCTGAGCTTTTGGAGCGTCAAAGCGGAGCTGGGGCTCCGCGGTCCCGGGAGAGAAGGACCAGTTTTCTTCAAGATTTGGTATGACTCGCGAGAACAGCGATTGCATCAACCTGATTGCGAAAGTCACACGCAATGTTTCTTGCTGGCTTTTTCAACGGCTCAACACGCTGGCAGGAAACCTGCTGCGACAAGCATGATGCGCTTCCCCCACTGTCTCGCTTTCGCTTTTTGTTTAATCACAACGCTTTCCTCTCAAGCGAATTCTAACGACAAAAATCCAGCACGTCCGAACATCCTTATTGCTATCGCCGACGACTGGTCTTTCGGACACGCGGGCGCATACGGTTGTAGTTGGATCAAAACCCCCGGCTTCGATCGGGTGGCGAAAGAAGGCGTACTCTTCAACCGGTTCTACACTCCTAGCGCGAAGTGCTCGCCTTCACGTTCAGCCATCATGACGGGGCGCAACCCCTGGCAACTCGGAGCGGCGGCGAATCATTGGCCCACTTTTCCCTCCGAGTTTCAGACGTATCCTGAAGTGCTTCAGACCCTGGGATACTGGGTGGGCATGACGATGAAAGGATGGGGCCCCGGGGAAGCAAAAGATGTCAATGGCAAGCAGCGGCAGATGGCCGGAGTCCCATTCAACAAAAGGACTACTGGGACGCCTACCGCGGAGATTAGTAAGAACAATTACTCGGCAAACTTTGAGGACTTTCTGGCGGCGAATACGGACAGCAAACCGTGGTGTTTTTGGTACGGAAGCGTGGAACCGCATCGTCCTTACGAATACGGCTCCGGCGTGAGTAAAGGAGGAAAGCAGCTCGCCGATGTGAGCCGTGTTCCCGCGTATTGGCCTGACACCGAAACGGTTCGAAATGACATGCTAGATTACGGATTCGAGGTCGAGTACTTCGATAAACACTTGGCCCAGATGCTCGAGTCTTTGGAGGCCAAGGGACAGCTCGAGAACACCATCGTTATCGTGATGGCAGATAATGGAATGCCGTTCCCCCGTAGCAAGGGGCAGAATTATGAAATCGCAAATCACCTTCCGTTGGCGGTTCGCTGGCCCAAAGGCATCCCTTTTCCTGGACGCATTGTGGACGATTATGTGAGCGTCATCGACTTGGCGCCGACATTGCTCGAGGTCGCAGGCGTTCCGTGGGCTACCAGCGGCATGGCTCCCGCTACTGGACGAAGTTTCCTGCCACTCTTACGTTCGGAAAAGTCTGGGATTATTGATGCCGCTCGCGACCATGTGCTCTTGGGCAGGGAACGTAACGATGTGGGGCGACCCAATGACGTAGGATACCCTATCCGCAGTATTGTGAAGGATGGAGTCTTGTATTCGCATAACTTTGAGCCAAGTCGTTGGCCCGGGGGGAATCCGGAGGCGGGCTATCTGGACTGCGATTCGAGTCCGACCAAGTCAGCGCTTTTGCATGCACACAGAAAGAATGTGGCAGATCCCTTTTGGGCGCTTTCGTTTGGGAAACGGGGTGAGGAAGAGCTTTACGATCTCGCTTCGGACCCTGATTGCGTCATCAATTTGGCTGACAAGACGGAGTTGGCTGGGGTGAAGGCGGCCCTGAGCGGCCAATTGGAGACGGAGCTTCGAATGCAAGAGGACCCGCGGATTTTGGGGCGAGGTGCGGAGTTTGATGCGTATCCTTTTGCCAACGACACGCATCGTGGATTTTATGAAAGACATCGTTCTGGCAATGCGACTCTTAAAGGTTTTAGCGTAGATGACTTTGAGGTTGCGCCGTTGGATATTGTTGTGCCTCAGGAATGAGTGATGACATGTCTGATTGCGGGCTCGGAGTTGGTCGAGCGGCAGGCGTTTCCAACGGGTTTTGCGGAGTTGTGTAGTTTTAAATCAGTCTTCATTTATTTAATGATTTCTATAAGCGACACGAAGGCGATTCAGTGCTTAAGTCATCAAAGATTAGTTATTTTAATCTGATTTATCTCACTAATGACCACCAACTCCTCGACGATCGCCCCGCTGACTCCCGCTGGTTCTAAATCAGTGCAGGCCAAGTCAGAAGCTCCCTCTCCAGAATTTGAAAACGTGCCGTGGATCACAAAGGCTACAACGCTTTTTTTCATCATCGTGCCTTTGATAGCGACACTTGCCGCCCCCTTCTTCTTTCATTTTAGCTGGTTGGACGCCGGTTTGTTGCTGGGCTTTTACGTGATTTCGATGATGGGGATTACCGTCGGGTTCCACCGACTCTTCACGCACGCCTCCTTCGAAACGCCCACGTGGGTCAAGTGCATCTTCGCAGTTTTTGGTTCGATGGCTCTCCAAGGCGCGCTGTTCGATTGGGTTGCCACTCATCGCCGTCATCACCAGTTCAGCGATACACAGGATGATCCACATTCCCCTCACCACCACGGAACTGGAATCTGGGCGTTGATCAAAGGCGCGTACCACTCACATATCGGTTGGTTTTTCGAGCCAGAGCCCGTAAATATGGGCCGCTACATCAAGGACTTACGCGCGAGTCGTGCATTGCGCATCGTCAATGCTCTTTTTCCACTTTGGGTCGTAATCGCACTGCTCCTCCCCGGAATCTTGGGCGGACTGTTCTCCCAATCGTGGATGGGCGCCCTGACTGGTTTCCTGTGGGGCGGTCTGGTCCGCGTATTTCTCGTGCATCACGTTACTTGGAGCATCAACTCCGCATGTCACATTTGGGGGAGTCGCCCTTTCCCAAGCAAGGATCTGAGCCGCAACAACATGATTTTTGGAATTCTCGCTCTCGGAGAGGGCTGGCATAACACTCATCACGCTTTTCCGCGGTCTGCACGCCATGGGCTGCGTTGGTGGGAAATCGACGGTAGCTATGGTGTAATCCGGCTTCTCTCGTTGTTCGGATTGGCTTGGGATATTCGGCTTCCCGATGCAGCTGCCTTGGCTTCCGCATCTTCTGCAAAGAGCCGCTAAAATTCGCGGGAGACGCTGATTGGAAGACGTCTCCCGCGCTCAGTCCTATACTTTCTTAGGCCGTGCTCGCCGTTTCAAAAGTGGTTTTAGAAACGGAGCAATTCGGCTGCCTTTGACCTTCACCACTTCCTCTGGAGTGCCGTAGGCGATGAGTTCACCTCCAGCCGCTCCCGCTTCAGGACCGATTTCCAGAAGGAAATCCGCTTCCGCGATGACTGAAGTGTGATGCTCGATCACCACCACGGTATGTCCCGCATCCACCATTCGGTGCAACAGCCCCAGCAGCTGCCGCACGTCGGCTTGGTGCAAGCCAATGGTGGGTTCCTCCAACAAATAGACCATCGAGGGAGCCGCCTTTGAACTCCGCAACCGCGTGTTTTCACTTCGGCTCACACCGCGCACCAATTCGCTCACTAGCTTAAGTCGCTGTGCCTCTCCACCACTCAAAGTCTGGCTGGACTGCCCCAATGTTAGATAACCTAACCCTGTCTCACACAATAATTTGAGAGGCCTTGCGATGGACGAGTGCGACGCAAAAAACTCGGCCGCATCTTCCATGGGTAAGGCAAGCACATCGGCAATGGTTTTGCCTGCGTAAGGCACCTCCAACGTCGCTGGATTGTAACGGCGCCCGCCACAATCCGGACATTGGATATGAGCGGTGGGGAGGAAGTTCATCTCAATTTTCAACGTCCCTTGGCCGAGGCAAGTCTCACATCGCCCGCCCTCCGTATTGAACGAAAAACGACCACTGGAATATCCTCGAATTCGCGCCAGAGGAGTGCCTGCAAAAAGTGAGCGGATCGCGTCAAAGATGCTTAGATACGTCGCCGGCGTGGAACGTGACGTCTTGCCAATGGGCGATTGGTCGACTTCATACACTGCTTCTACTCCTTCGGCCCCGAGGAAACTTCGACACAATTTTTCGATCACACCCGTGCCGACGTGGCGCGGTTTTCTGCCCTCAATCGCGGCTTCCAGAACGGGCTTGAGGATCCCGCGCATGAACGTACTTTTGCCCGAACCAGAAATCCCCGTCAGCACCGTGAGCCGCCCGAGAGGAATGCGCACATCCATATCCCTCACGTTATTCAAGTGGGCCCCGCGCATCTCCAGCCATCCCGTTAACTCGCCCTTCGCAAGTGATCGGCGCTGGCCCAGCATCGGATGTTGCAGCGGATTGCGGAGGGATTCTCCGGTTGCAGAAAGAGGTGCGGCCCGCAATTGTGCCAGCGTTCCCTGCGCCATAATTTGGCCGCCATGCCGGCCCGCGCCCGGTCCGAGATCAATCACGTGATCCGCGCGCAGCAGGGTATCTTCGTCATGCTCGACGATGACGAGCGAATTCCCCTTGGCCTTGAGCGCCGTGAGTGTGTCCAGAAGAGCGGCGTTGTCGCGGGGATGTAATCCGATGGTGGGTTCGTCCAAAACGTAAAGGACGCCGCGCAGGTTGGAGCCCAATTGAGCCGCAAGCCGGATGCGTTGGGACTCGCCACCGGATAACGTTTTCGCCGATCGGTTTAACGTGAGGTAATCTAGACCAACCTCACTCAAAAACCGAAGCCGCTGAGAGATTTCCGGTAAAATATCTTCTGCGATCCGAGCATGGTTTCCCGAAAAGTTCAAGCTCTCCAGCCACGCTAAAATGCCTGCCGCGGGAAGCGCGACAATCGCGGGCAACGTATTCAATCCCACGAAAACGAACTTCGACTCGCGCCGAATACGCGCTCCTTCGCAGACGGAACAAACAGCGCGTTCTTCGTCCTCTAGCGCCTCGTGCTGGCGTTCGTGATCCAGTTCAATTTCCAGTGCAGAATCCAGACGCGGGTTATCTTTGCGCACCCATTCCTCGCCGAAGCCGTGGCACGTGTCGCACCAGCCGTGCGGACTGTTAAAGGAAAACTGACGCGGATCGGGCTCCTCAAACGAGGTCCCGCAACCCGTGCAACTGAACTGCGTGCTGAGTACGTGGCGCTTTAATTTCGCGTCCAGCAGAACGGCGGTTCCCTTCCCCACTTCCAGCGCAGTCTCAATCAGTTGACTGGTCTTCCCGCCCGGAGCGCTCTTCCCAACGAGCACCTCAATGGTGTGTTCTTTAAAACGCGCCAGCTTTGGAAACGCACTCGCCTTGACCCATTTTTCATCCACCAACAAGTCCTCATAGCCGCGACGAAGCGCCCACGTCGCAACCTCGCTGTGATAGCCTTTTCGAGCGCGGATCAGGGGCGCGAGAATGGAGACCACGCCCTTTTTTGCGAGGGCCTCTGCCTTCGTCACTGCGGAGCTGAGCGTCTGCCGTTCCACTGGCAACTCGCAATCCGGACAATGCTGGATGCCGAGTTTTGCGAAGAGAAGGCGCAGGAAATGATAAATCTCCGTGACGGTCGCCACGGTCGACTTGCCGCCTCCCCGAGTGAGCCGCTGCTCGATGGCGACGGAGGGCGGCAGGCCCGTGATTCGGTCCACGTCGGGGCGCTCCAGTTGTGTGGCAAACTGCCGCGCATAGGGCGACATGCTATCCAAAAAGCGGCGCTGGCCCTCTGCGAAAAGTAGATCGAAGGCGAGTGAAGATTTCCCCGACCCGCTCAACCCAGTGATGACTGCAATGGAGTTT
>Ga0209597_1000507_pt1 | contig 25656 bp, 28 predicted proteins | sample M_140625_MF_Meta_FD_187316 | JGI IMG/M metagenome (GOLD analysis project Ga0209597, IMG submission 187316) | Freshwater microbial communities from Lake Montjoie, Canada to study carbon cycling - M_140625_MF_MetaG (SPAdes) (version 2) | ecosystem: Environmental > Aquatic > Freshwater > Lake... | reverse complement strand
AACACACATCGGTTCCGATGTGGTCTACAGTGGATTACAGGCAAAATACTATATTCAGAGACAAGTATGTGCTAGTGATATTGGTTCATTTCTTGCGATGCAAATAGCACTTATGCTAAAAAACCCACTATCAAAAGGATTCTTGTATACAACTTCTAGCCTACAAGCAGATCTTGCTGGAAATGTTGCGAATCCATCTTATCTTATTCGGCACGTATTACATCCGTGGAAACATCCTGATGCTAGGTCTGCGTCATTAGTCCCTTCTATTCAACAGGAGTGTGATAAAACGCTTAGAGCAGACCAAGTAGATGCCTTGAAACAACTTGAAGATAAAGATGGCATAAATGCTCTCAATACACCCTGTAGATGGGGTAAAACGATTGTAGCAGGTCATCATACGAAACGAATCAATGCGAAACTTGTGGTTGCGATTGCACCCCTCTTAGTCAGTGTTGAAAATCTACAGGATCGGTTGGCATGTTTCATACCAGGATATTCCTCCCTCTTAGTTGATTCAGATACAGGCGGCACTACGAATATCGAGGAGATTAAAAAATTCCTGGCATCTGAGGGTAATCATATAATCTATTCCACATTCAAATCGGCAGTAGATATTCTGTCGGAACTTCTTACAGACTGTGAAGATAAGTATATACTTGGTGACGAGATCCATAATGCAAACCCGCAACTTTGTGAGTTCGTTCAACAATTTCCAAAAGGATTAGTTATGTCCGCTACTCTACCAGAAGAAATTGTTAATTTACTTGAAATTAATCATACAGTCTATATTCCGTTTGCTCAGGTAATAAAAGACGGTATTGTTGTAGATTACACGCTATGGCTTCCACACCTTACAAAGGCTTCTGATGGAACGACTTCTGTTGATATTGAAATTCCAGTTGAGTTCTCAACATATGATTCGGACCTTACAGCAAAAGCATTCTATTTAGCAACAGTGATGCTGAAAACAGGTTCTCGTCGTTGTATCACTTACCTTGGTCGTCAAGAAGAATGTGACCGATTTATTGAAGTGGTCACACAAATCTTTGAAATATATCATGGGCTAACTATTTGGACAGGCAAGATTGATTCTACTATTTCTAAGGCAAAACGTAAGGAAGTGATGGAAGAATTTCAAACAGGACAGGATGATGTGTACCATATTCTTACATCTGTTCGTATCTTAGATGAAGCAGTAGATATTCCACAGTGCGACTCTGTATTTATTACCAATTTAGGTGAGCACACTAGTGATATTCGCATGATGCAGAGGAGTCAGCGAAGTTCTACGAAAGATCCAAAGAATCCATCTAAGCACAACAATATTATATTATGGGCTGATGGTTGGGAGAAGTGTGTGGGGGCTTTAGATTTATTGCGAGAAGCAGATCCAGAATTTCACAAGAAGGTTCGTATGGCTGACTGTAATTATGATAGGAGTGGGGAGGTTGCTAGAATTGAATCTGTGAATGAGGAGGCGATAGAGTTTGGGAAATGGGATACTATGAAGTGCCTGACTTATGCCGATAAACAGCTAATGTTAGTTCAAAAATATGTTGAATTCGTTGGAGCAAATAAAAGAGAACCACGAAATATAGAAGGAGAGCGTGATTTATACTTTGGACGAAAGCATTGGTTAGCTTCTGTAAAAGGACTAGGGGCGCATGTATTATATCCAACATCCAAAGAATTATTGGATAAAACATTTCCAGGCTGGGGTGATACTCTAGAGGATAAACAGCACGCTAAAATTAGGCTTCTTCATAAGTTTGTCACAGAGAATGGCAGGTTACCTGCTACTTATCGCAAAAGGGGTGAGGATACTCGAACAGAAGTACAAAAATATGAGAATCATTTGGGTGAGATATTACATACATTCAAATTCGCACGACAACGCAAGTTAGGATTAATCACAAAAGGTGCTCAATCAAAGCTATTTGATTCGTCCGAGAAAATGCTAAATGAACTTATTCCAAGCTGGTATAAAACACAAAATGATATAGCAATTGAAAACTGTGAAAAAATTATTCAATATCATAAAGATAATGCTACTTTCCCACAGTATGATATACCACTTCTTGGAAATGTATATCATTCCTTTCGCACAAAAATAATATCAAATAAAGTAACTACCTATCCATACAATGTTATTGCTAATAAATTAGATACATACAATAAAGATTGGAGGCAGACAAATAATACAAAACAGGATGCACTTATTGATACAATTATAAAATTTATAGAAGACAATAAACGATTGCCTATGCAATATATTACGCCTTCCAATGAAACTGAGAAATATGAGAAGTCTCTTGCTAAAAAAATAACTGGATTCCGCTGTTACTTGCAGGGAAAAGGTAACCAATCAATATCTGATTCAAGTAAAATAAAGTTGGATATTGCCATGCCAAACTGGCTTACTGTTAGTGCAAAGACTCTTATAAAACAAGCGAAGGATTTACAGACTGTGAAAAATATTAAAAAATTCATTGAAGAAAATAAAAGAATACCCATCTCTAGAAGTAAACCAACAGAAGAACAAAAGGCTGAGCATGATCTTGCCAGATTCATTTCGAAAGCAAGAGGGCTATATAAGGATGGAAAGTTGCCTTCTGAATTAGTGTCGTCATTCAATTCTATAGTATTGTTCTCTTGGTAGATTATTCCAAATACACCTTCTTCGGTCGTTTGCGTGTCTTGCGATCCTTCTTCAACCACTCTGCGCGAAATGCGTGTAGGAAATAATTATGTAAGTGTTTCTCTTTTATTTTTGTTAGGGTGTTTCGTATGGAGGTTGTTATATCTGCATATGAAATCGGCGATTCCTTTTTGATATAGTGCTTCAACTGATTAAAAAACTGCTCTATAGGGTTAGAGCGTGGATAATAGGCTACGCTATATTGAACGGTATTCTTGGACGCTGTAATTGCCTTACGCACCTCTTCCGTTTTATGAAAGACTGCATTATCCATCACGATTACATGATTTTCATATTTCCCTGCTATTTTGTTCTTGATAAACGCAGTCAATCGCTCTCCATTGACTGCCCCCTTTTCATAGAGTTCCCATCCTATCACCCCTTTCGATGTAATAGCCACCAACAACGAATATTTCTTGAATACGCGCTGATCTGTTGTCTTCACATAACAACGCTTCCCTGTATAACAACGGGCATACGACGGATGTAAAGATGCATAGATGCCGGTTTCATCCAACGCAATAATCTTATCCATATCGTGTTTTCGCATTTCGGCAATATAATCCTGAACTTCCTTTTTGTGATCCCGTGGCTTTCCACGATAGGTCGTAGGCTGATGAACAATACGGAGGCGTTTTCGTGTAAGATTATTGTCCCTTATAACACGCCCTAAATGTTGAGGAGTGATATTCACATCGGGATACTTTTCTTTTAGCATAAGCATTAGGTCATTCAAAAATAGTTGAGGTTTCTTCTGGAGTTCTGTCTTGATGAACGCTATGTATTCCTTTTTCATCTTCCTTGATTTCCTATGGTGTATCGGCGTTGGAATGGCTCCAGTCGCCACATACTGCTGAATCCAACGCTGTAGCGACTGACGCTTACAATCAAATACCTCACAGGTTTCTACCTGATTATCTGTTTTTAGAGCGTATCTAACAGCAGATAATTTATAGTCTTCTGTATGGTGTTTGCCCATATCCCTATCCAAAGTGCCCGTTTTTAATGTTCATTGGTCTAATATCTGCTCCTTTTGCAAGAAGAATTTTTATTACATCGGTAAGACCTCCCGCTATTGCGTACATCAACGGCGTATTCCCGCGGATGGTCCTGTCATTAATATTCACTCCAGGACAAACAGCAATAGCGAATGCTAAGGTTGGCAGATTATGTAAACACGCCCAAGAAAGGCAGCTACCTTTACCTTCCATGGTGTCTTTTATATTAAGATTCGCGCCTTCAGCAATAAGTTTTAAGCAAAAAACTTCAACTTCTTTTTTAATTATATTTTTCTGGTCATCGTCTTTAATTGGAAGTAATCTGCCTGAAAGTGTAACTAATGTAGCCACAAGCGTATTCCCTTTGCTGGTGGCAACAGCTGGGCTGAGAGGTTTAGCATTCGTGCGAAGATACACTGTTAGCTGCACCACAGCAGGATATGGGTCCTTTTGTTCGAGGGCAACCTTAACAGCCGCCATAGGAGGCGTATTGACGCTAGGAAGACTGAGGAGATGATAACGACCTGCATTCACATTTGCTCCCCGTGAGAGAAGCAGTAGTGCTGTAGTAGCGAGGGACTTAGCACATGCCAAGAAAAGGGGCGTTTCACCTTCCACTTCTACCGCATTAATGTCGGCGGGGGGGCGGTTGTTCAAGAGTAGGTCAATCACTGGGTCGGCAGCTATAGAATTAACGGCATAATGCAGAGCAGTTATTTTATTATTGGTTTCTGCATTGATGGCCGCATTGTTTGCTAAGAGGGTCGACACTACAGGGATAAGGCCCTTTGCGCATGCAATCATCAAAGGGGTCTGTCGATCATTATTTGTAGCATTAATATCTGCTCTTTTCGTTTCTATAATAGCCATGGCAACATCGGGCAGGGAATGAATACATGCAAGAGAAAGGGCGGTATAACCTTCTTTATTTGACAGCGTTAGATCAGCATATGCGCGAATTAGCTCCAAACAGCCGGGAATATCATGTGGTTGTTTCTGTATCATCTCAAGCAGCATTGTGCCCCGGATTCTTGTAGTCTCTTTTGGAAACGGCGCTGCTGTGGATAATTCCACATTGCTCATACTACTATTATAAGGGAATTATATCTAATTTCTGTGATAGTGGCCCAGGCTGCCTCCTTCTCTACGCTGCATGAATATCCTTATACGTTCCAAATACTCGGTCCCAAAGCGAGAATCTCTTCGAAAAATTATAAAGAGGATTCACATGATGCATTGTATGATCCTTTGAATAGAGTTCTATCGAAAAGAGACGCGGAAGAAAGATACACTGGATAAAGGACCCCGACGTCATTTTTCCTGTATGCCCCGATACTTCCACAATTGTTTTATACCAGAATATACAAATCAGGGCGAAGGGGGTCAGCTGTGTACACGCTGCCGCAACTAGAAATGGAAAAAAATTTGTAATCAGTAAATCCATTAAAGAATGATGCGCTGTTGTGTAGGCATTAATATGCTGATATTCATGATGTTGTTTATGAATATGCTGATAAAAGAAGGGGTGATGCATAAGGCGATGGGTTCCATAATGGAATAGATCAAATATCAATTCAAATGCAAAAGAACCAGGGATAAACCAAAGATAATCCCACAGGAAGGAACCCTGTACGGAACCAACAGCCAACGCTGCCATAAAACTCACAGACTCCAGACTATAGGTTTTAATAAAATTCACCAGACTAAATTCCTGAGGAGGCATCGTGGTATGTTGGACGACAGCAGGACGAGATCGCGTTAAAAGATCAATGGCAGGATAAATGATGGCCGCCTTTACAAAGGTGGAAAGAAAGACAGCCGCAAAATGAAACTGAAAATAGTCCAGAAAGAAATAATGGCAGCTCGAAATTGAAAACAATACAGAATTAATTCCAAGAAATAATCCCATAGATTTTGGTGTTATCATTATTTTATAATAGTGGAACTGGTTTAGACTCCATGATTTTCGCAGCCCTTGGTAAGGGGCCATGGATACGCGTTTTTGGGGACCATCTGGCTGGGCCTTGCTGCACTTAATAGCAGCGGATCCTACTGTAAATGAATCATATAAACGACGGGCCGCGACTCTTCGCTTCTTTGAACTGCTACCCTATGTCCTGCCCTGTAAATACTGCCGTGCTTCCCTCTCCGACTACTACAAAGCCCAGCCTCTCCATTTAGCTACGCTAAAGTCAGCGGATACCTTCAGCCGATGGCTCTATGATATTCATAATCGCGTAAATGGTAAACTAAGGGGTCAAGGCCTTCTTAATACAGAGAATCCCACGTGGGTCTCTGTTCGGAATAAATACAGAGCGCAACAGTCGGGTCTGTGCGGTACATCTCCCCTTCTTGGCTGGGATTTTATGACCTCTGTGGCCTTCACAACACCGGCCATCAATTACAAGGCAGCTCCCATGCCAGATTATGATGAAAGTGAACATCTGACTCTGACTCTAGAAACCAAGAATCGTTACAATCTGCTTACGCGTGAGGAACGGATTTTGGCTTTAAAGGAGTGGTGGTCTTTGATCCCTGCCATCCTCCCTTGCCCGGCATGGAGAGAGTCGTGGGCTTCTGCATCTGAATCTCAGATCCCGCTTTACGAGGGACGGGAGGCCGCAATGAAGTGGATGTGGGCCGTCGAAGAACAGGTCTGCCAGGGCCTCCGGTGCCCCCCACCCCATGAATCCTTGCCTTTCCTGAAGAAGACGATGAAGGTGTATGAGAGTTCTTGTGGCCGTGCAAATTCAAAGAGCCGGAGGGCAAAGACTTGTCGTCGCAACAAAGCGAAGAGGAAAGCAGCGGCTTCTCGTAAGAGGGGCCGCCCTCAGTAGAAAAGGAGAGACCCGGATGCTGCGCCTCCATTGCCCGAACCATTGCGACAACATGAGATCCGGTTACGATCTTATGTTGTACATAAAGCCACTTGACCTCCTCTGAGGCCGCTTCCAGATCAAGAGGAATCCGCACGGTATGAAGGGCGGAGTCCCATAAGAAAGTGTAGTCCATTAGTTTATTTGCTCTCTGCCAGTTTAGACTGACACGGATTTAAACATTTTCGCCAGTAGTAATATCATACTGCTATTCCAGTCTTCTCTCCGACCCACACTCATTAATCGCATTATTCCGCATATTTCATCCTATCGACAGACTCCTTTCACATACCAGGATTGGGTATCTGAACATAATCAACGGACTCAATATCACACCGTATGGCAAGGCGACAATTTAAGCGCATTCTGTAAGACAGAGGAAACACGATCCGGATATCTCTATTTGTCTTCTTTTCTGACGGCTCCAGAATATCGTCGCACAGGACTCTCTACCCTCTTCATGCAGTCAATCCTCAATGAAGCAGAAAGCAGAATGTATACAAAAGTCTTACTGAAAGTTCATGAAGACAATAGGGCTGCCTATCGGCTTTACCAAAAAATAGGATTTGCGCAAAAGAATAAACTGAATAATCGATACGAAATGGAATATGCTGAGCTAAAATAGTTGCCTATGGTAGAATGTTCACAAAGTCTTACTGGATGTTTATTGCCGGGCTCGTTCTCCTCTTTGCCGTGGCGGCCTATGCGCGAAGTGTAGGATTGGAGGGATTTGTAAGTGGCGGTTCTGCCTCCAAAGAGGCCAAATTCACAATGTTTGGTGTCGATTGGTGCCCTCACTGTGTTTCTGCAAAGCCAGAATTTGAATCTCTTGGATCTAGCATGACCATCGGCGAGACCGCTGTGGCCCTTCAAGTGGTAAATCCCGAGAAAGAGCCCGAGAAGGCAAAGGGATATTCGATCGACGGGTATCCGACGATGGTTCTTGAGACGGGAGGGAAACAGATAAAGTATGGAGGTCCCCGGAATAAGGCGGGATTTCTGCAGTTCCTCCAGGAAAATTGTGCATAATCCATTCGGCTCCATCCGAGATACCCGACGCAAATAACTGAAGCCGTTCCTCTTTGGAAATCATGAAATTGAGTAGCATGATCCCACAGGGTTTTACACGAATGAGATGGGTAGGCTCCGATTTTTCCAATCCCAGATTCCCGAACCGCATTATCCGTAAAATACGCTGCATATAGTCACCTAGCGAGGAAATACTAGGTCCAGGTGCACTTGAGCTACAGGCGACAAACAGCGTAGTTTCGGGGGATTTAACTATTTGAAACGGCAATGCTTCAGCGATAGCTCCATCGCATAGAAAATGCCCTGATGAATCCACAAAGGGTATCATATAAAAGGGAATAGATGATGATGCATGAATCGCATCGGCTATCAGCATAGCGGGATGAGATTCAGATGAAAAAATTGCCTGTGACTCGGTGGTTACATTGGTAGCGGTTATGTGGAGTGTAATGCCTGGCCTCTCCCTACGGAGATCTGCAAAGGTCCATCGAGAGGCTCCTGGTTCCCAGGTGTCAATAAATTTCCCGATATATTCCTTTGCGCCCAATCCAGAATCGACCCCCCAACTCGACGCATAATCAACCACGAGTTCTTCCTGGATATTCATAATAGGTCGTGTATCGAAATGCTGAATCCATTCACGAATCCAGCTGGGAGTTACGCCTAGAGCGGCCATATAAGCGCAAAGGGATCCGCCCGAACATCCGTAGAGGTCTTTCACATTTGCCAAGAGGCCGGATTCCAATAATTTACAATAGACACCCATCTGACCAACCATAAGCACACCGCTAGAGCTGAAGGAAATGGCTGTCACGTGTGGTTGCAAAGTCATACGGAATCCTCCTGTAAGAGCAAGAGGAATGGCACAGCCACCCGCACCGCATCTAACACCAGCTTCACTCTTTGAAACACAATCGCGGTTAGATGCTCTCCGTCTGGCTGTCTATAATCGAATCCTTACCGCTGTTCATCAAAAGATCAAAGCAACCTCGACCCTACCCTCAAGCCCCCAGATGACCTCTTTCGATGTACCCGAATGGCAGCCCGGATGCCCCAGTTTTGACGTCAAAGACTGCATTTTATATGTCGTCTGGAATCTACGTTCAACTGGATTTAAGGTTCTCTATGTATCGCCCAACCGTCTGGTCATCAGCTGGAAAGAGCAATCGTATCAATATTACGAAGCAGAATCACCCATCCGCCAGGCTATGTTGGCGACAGCGGAGTCGGCTGCAGCGGCTGCCTCTTCACCACAGTCCGGTCCCGTTTCCATTCTGAAACAGCCAAAGAAGGCGGCTTCTTATAAACCGCCTCCCGCAGGAGTAGCAGGAATGTTAGCATCGGCAGGGTCCAAACAAGGGAAATCCGGATCAACCATTACATTTATATAAAGAATCGTGTATAGTCTACAACACGATCTTCAATATCACTGCGATCGGGGCGCTGTGTACAGAGTCCGGGAGCCACCACAAACCACTTAGCCCCCGGCTGCAGCCGCTTCCAATACATGTCAATGGCAAACATATGTTTGCTTCCTGTGCGAAGAAGTCCCGCCAATCCTTCTTTAAAATTAGCCATCAGTGGTTCATAATAACCCGCCGACACAATATAGGCCGTCGTAGTTTGACCCGAATGGAGCCGGAGTGTATCTTTATAATACTGAATGGCAGTTCCCCCAAGCAAAATGACATCATATGGGTTTGCCAGGAGTTGTCCTAGAATTGGAAGACTCGTATCAAGATTTTTCCACATAAAGTCATCTTCAACTACTAGATAATTAGACCACCCATTCTCCATAGCCATTTGTAATACTCGAATATGGCTAAAGGTACACCCAATCGCTCCCTGGACATTTTTGATGGCCTTAAAGCGCTGTACTTTTTCAGATGGAAAAATGGCTAATTCTGTCTCAATGAGGGCCCGTCGATCCGGTCTCTCATCGAGATTAATATAGACTACGTGTTCTATTGCTTCCATGCTTCTTCTATAGTAGATAAAGCGTATGTTTAAATTACCTACGTCTTCCAACGGACCATTTTCGGGAGCCACCGCTCATAACCTGAATAGAACTTAGAGTTGATGCAGCATTGGCTGCTGTTGCATATCGGAGAAGTGTATCGATGGCTAATAGCAGAAGGAGCCCAATTGCTACAAAAAGAAATAGTTCAGCAGTACTCTGCATGGGGGTCGGGCTCGTCAGAGAATTCAATTGCCGGGTAAGAGCATCGAGGCGGCGACTGAGCTCATCCGGGACTTGAACGGAGGATTCCAGAAAAGGAGCCTCTGTAGCTGCTGCAACAGCAGAAGCTACCGTCTTTGGTATAGACCGCCACAGTGTGGATTGGCCATCCACTGGGAAAGAAGGTTTCTGCACACTGGAAGACATATCACCAAGGAGAAAGGCCTTTTGCCAAGCTTCAGGTTCGGCATTGTTGCCTTGCATAGGGAAAAAGTTGGAAGATGAGGATCCCTCTAACCGACCATTCGAGGCAGGAGTAGAGAGTATATCATTTGCAGGAGAAAGACGGGGCACCTGGCGATCTACATCAACATCAACAAAGGAAACTTCCTTTGTCTCTTGATCGGAATTACTCGGTGCGGTCGGGACTGGTAACATACGACTTTTCTTGGATTTTTTTGAAGATAGCGCCCCCGGGGCTACCAGTGGTGTAAAAGCATCCTCAATTGCACAATAACTCATGTGCCCCTAATGAGGGGGTAGTTCTTTTGATAGAAATCCGCCGCAGACGGCAGACGGTAATGGTGCTCCTGTGGATTCTCTTCCTTGGGTCCTGTATACTTCTTCTCTTATCACTCAGGAGTCATAATCCAAGAGCAGAAGAGTCTTTTATCAATTTATCGGATCAGCTAAAATCAGTTTCCACACAGGCCCTCGATGCAGCGCCTTCAACCACAGAACTAAAAATGCATTATCGCGCCCTACTCCTTTTTGCAGACGCAGACATCCGTGCCCAGGGCACAAAGGCTCTACGGATCTTGGCCGACTTTCGGGATCGGGTCTATGGGCCCCGCAATTTCAGAACCGATTTCAAAGTGGAAGATGTCCTGGCCAATTGGCCAGACTGGATGACGCCACTCGATTCGAATGTGAAGGAGACACCTCCGAATGCAACCGATGCAGTCCAGGCAGAACGCAGAATGTTGGCCTATTTGCAAAAGAATTTTCCAGAAGAGCCGAATCTTAAGGAGGCACCCTCCATAGTCCGGTCTCTGATAGAAGATTTCGGAAGCCGTTTCGTGTTTGATGCAGACCCCGTCACCCTTCGCCAAGACTTCATGAGTCAACCCCTCTTGAAGGATTGGGTGAATCCGATCCAGGCTCCACCCACCTAATAAAAAGTGAAGCAACTCTCTCTCCTCTGTCGCATGAGTCGATGATGGAAATGACTACTCCTCTCATCCGTGTTCGCCCCCTTCTCGCAGCCATGAATGCTGTAGAGAAGAGGACCCTCAAGAAACTATTACCAACGAATCCCAAATTAACAGTTCCGGAGGAACCACCCGGTGTAAAGTATCCTTCCGCCCTCCTAGCACAATTGGCCAGTGCAGCACCCACAGAGCAGTACAGTCTAGCTGGATGCATTACAGAGGCTCTTCTCCGCGGATCCCCAGCATCCATTACAGTCGAGCGCCTTCTGGATCATTGCCGCGAACTCTGCCCTACCTTCCCAGAGGAGGCTGCTGCTAAGATCACAAAATCTGTCACAACGGAACCCTATTTGGAACATCTCCGAGAAACACGAAAGAAAATGCGTATTGTAGCCCGAGGAGACTTTCGGATTGAAGAGGAAGTCGGCAAAGGACCCGTGCGAGGCCACCCGGATTTACGTACGGATACACAGGTGTTCGAGGTAAAAATGACCGGCCGGTTAAAGCAGGGATGGCCGGACTTCCTCCTTCAGGTGTTTTCCTATGCTGCTCTATCGCCAGAGGTCACTGATCTCTATATAGTGCTCCCCCTTCAGGAGATTGTATGGCATTACGATGTACGAACCTGGACCCGACGAGGAGCCTTCTGTGCCTTTCTAGAGTCAGCGGCCACCAAAAAGGAGGATAGCAAGGGAGGCGCCTTTCTGCTTCTCGCAACCCATGCCATAGGCTCCCATATGTCGAAACGCAAATCACTTGTCGATACAGTCAACAGCATTCCCATGGGCCGCCCCGCCCAAATCTTTCTTGCAGGGCCGCAGAGCTCTCGGCTGTCGATCACTGATGGAGAACTTGCAGCAGCGGGAGCCGCTATTTCCTCTAGGGGTGCCCATCTCTACATCCATAGCCCCTACATCATTAATCTCTGTAGTCCGGTTACTGCAGAGAATGAAGGATATCATACACGGCTGCTCATAAAGAATCTCCAATATGGCGTGGCTATCGGGGCCAAAGGGGTCGTTGTCCATGTGGGAAAATCAACCAGTCAGACCCTCGAGGTGGCATTGGCCACAATGAAAACTAATCTGCAGATCGCCATGGAATCGGCAACTCCCGACTGCCCGATCCTTCTGGAGACACCGGCGGGACAAGGGACTGAGGTTCTCACTACACGTACGGCCTTCATGGATTTCATCGCGGATATTCTGGACCCCCGACTGCAGATCTGCATTGACACATGTCATGTATTTGCGGCAGGTGAAGAACCTCTAGCCTATGTTACAGAGGTCGTGGCCCATCATAAACATCGCCTGGGTCTCATCCATTTCAATGACAGTGCGACTCCCTGCGGCTCCTGTGTAGATCGTCATGCCTTTGTGGGCGAAGGGCACGTGGGCATTACCACTCTTAGTAATATTGCGGCCATAGCCACCGAGGCCAATATCCATATGGTCATTGAATAAGCAGAAAATAAACGATAATAGTAGGGAGTTATGCAGCCACAAATATCCGTCGCACCGGCTCACCGTCTCCATTGGATTCCCGTAGAACCATCCTGGTTAGTTTCTGTCTGCATAATTATATTGGCCGTGCTGCCGCATCAATTGCCCCGATCACTTACACAAGGACTACAGAGTGATCTAGGCGGTCTCGTTTTTGCTGCTCTTTCTTTATTCATTTTTTGGAAGAAGCCTGTGCTGGGAACAGCCCTATTACTCCTGTTAGCCGCGGTGCGTTCTGCCTCTTATCTCGAAGGCTTTGTTGCATCGCCGACCATGACAAAGGATATGGTCACAAAACCCAAGCGATGGCTAGTGGAAGAAGTTATGGATGAAGATCCTCATGGCATTCAGGAACGCACAGACGGCCCCGGGCTTTTGTATGACACGGTGAAGGGGGGTCATCGGTGGGACTCTGAAGAGGAGCTAGGTGAATATCCGGAAGGAATACAAGATCGCCCTGTTGGATCGTCCCCAAATGAAGAAACATCCCGTTCATCCTATATGAGTCATAGTCATAGATAAAACAGGGGACCCCAGTAGGGGCCATGGATTTCATAATTCGAATGTCAAAACAACCACTCTTCCGGTTAATTGCAGCCGTCTTAGTTCTTCTTTTGACAGATACACATCCAATCGTTGGCTTGGCCTCTGCAGCGGTCTGGGTTCTGTGGGTTGTATGGTCAAACAGAGCATCCACATCAAAATCTCATAGTCTATACTAGGGATGCCACCAGCAAAGGGAGCAAAGGGCCAGGTACAACCGTCACAGCAACAACCGCCATCGGTACAACCGCCATCGGTACAACCGCCATCGGTGAAACCACAGGTACAAACCAGCGAGGAATATAGCCTTACAGATCAACTGTTATACGGAATTCAGGATCTTAATATGAACCCCTATTTGCTAGGAATTGCCTACATTACCCTCAATTTAGGGTCGCGGTTCTTTGTCATGTCAGTATCACCTGCACAAGAAGCCTTCCTCCAGAATATCTTTTTCCGCCCAATCCTCCTATTTGCCATCATGTTCATCGGAACGCGAAATTTGATTGTCGCCTTCTGGATGACTCTATTGATTTTGATCTCCTTACATTTTCTGCTAAACGAAAACTCGTCATGGTTTGTACTCCGAGACTGGACTGCAACTGCAACTGCAACTGCGACAGTCCCTACACATTCAGGATTATGGTAGACCCCACCGGAGTTGCAACTGCCCTCTTCCGACCCCGACGACGCGCTGCCTCTGTATTCATTGTACTGCCACTCCCCACACTTCCACTATCATCCATGAACTCGGCTAACGGGTCGATGGATGATCCAACCCCTTCACGAAGAATCTGGACACGGCGGGGCGATGCAGGAGGCGGTCCAGCAGGAGTAAAGACACTAGCATGGTCTGATCCAATAGGGTTGAGCGTTGATTTATTGGCTCTTTCCGCCTCAAAAGCACGGAGGATATCATCTACCGCAACTCCAGATGGTCCGCGCATTTCCCGGCGGACAGAAGGTGCCCCTTCAGAAGCGGAGGAAGGGGCAGAAGCTGCGGCCATATTAAAGGGTACACGGGTGGAACCGCCCTTGGGCGGTGAGGGGGGCCCAGTCTGGTAGGGAAAGGAGGTCCCCATCGGTGCCGGGCCTGAAGGAGGAGGAGGCCCTCCCGTGGGAGGAGGCGCATTGAAGCCACCCGCAGCTGACATGAACTGGCCTAGTCCGCCCATCTTAGCAGCAGCGGCCTGGGCAAACTGGCGCTGCAGATCCGGATTCTCATTCAACAGGTCTGACATACCTGGGACACCTGATCGCTCTGCCATTGTATTCGTCAAATGATACATGGTTGCAGAGACACCGAGTGTTCCAGCAAGACGAAGAAGAGGGTGCATCTTGGCCTGATCCTTGTACATGTCATAGAGCTCTTCGAAGATCTCATCAAAATCCTCCACATTTGTGTGGACTGACTCGGACCACCCCTTGAGCTTGGGCTTGATCGGCAGACGGTGGCCCACCTTGTCATTTACCATTTCTACACCCGTCACAAATGTCATGAGGGCATTCCGCTGGAATCGGATGGAAGCCTCCAGATTGCGACTATCGACAAGCTTATCGTGTTCAGACTTGATATCGTCGAGGGAGTTTTGCATCGTCATCCGGGCCCCCTTAATATCATTGGCCTCCAGGCGCCGGAGCTTGGTGAGATACTTTTGCTTCTCTTTGGCCTCCTCTTCTGGTGATAAACCAGCGGGCTTCTGCTGCTCAGAGGAACCAGAAGAACCGGATGAGAATCCATCGGGTCGAATCACAAAGGGAGCCGGTTCGGAACTCTTTTGGATGGAAATATCGCCGATCCCATTTGTCGAGTCCAGGTTCACGACCTCCATATCGTCTACCGGCTTCAAATTAATACGGGGTGCATCAGAGTTAAGCTGGAAAGAGGTATTGACCTGACGACTAGATCCGGAGCCGGAGTTACGTGAGGGCGACGGTGCCACCTTGCCCTGATTCGCCAGGAGCCCCATTCCGAGATCGTCGCCAAGTTCAATAATGTCATCCCCGCCCCCGATCTCCTGCGCCTTGCTAGCGAAGGAGGCTAACTCTGCGATGGATGGCTTCGACGAAGAAGGAGCAGCTTCAGCAAACTGCACGCTCATACCGTTGCTTTCCCTTGAGAGCTTTAATTGCTAGTCTGAACGACGGGTCATTAAAATGAAGGTATAAAGATTATAACATGAACTATTTAAGAATGAATGAGTATGTATCTGCCAAGACACCCGCCGCCGCCGCCCTCTCCGCTGCGGACGCGGAGATTCTTACGCTCTCCTCGGGGGGCCTAAATGGCGGCGGCAGTGGCGATAGGTATAGATTTTATCATTGTTACCAAAAACCAGTTTCAATCGTTTGCTACCCTGTAGATAACGAGCATACCCTACCCTCTAAGCCAGACTCTCGCCTTCTATTTGTGCCAAAATATTTACCGGAAATACTGGATACACTTTTTTTGAATTACAAGTATTATAAAAGTGTCAACATAAAACAGTGTCCGGTCGATAGATCCCTATAAGTCGCTAGACTTTCAGGAATCCGCAAATTTGCACTGCATTGCTGCAGCGAGTACGATGTTTCTCCATTTCAGTTTCAAACGTTCTGTCAATTGCAACATATTCATCACGCATAGTAATAATTTCCGTAAGAGTCTCCCGTTGTTTCTTTTCCAGGACACTATAATCTCTCCCTTGCTGTTTTGCAGCGTCAATATCATTATATAGATCTTTGAGTTCTGTTGTTAACAAGATTTCTCTTGTCTGAATCTTCTTAACTGCTGCAAAGATGTTCATACCAAATAAGAGCGGATAGCTATACCGGATAGACTCAGGGAGGACAAATGGATTCGTCTCTTTAATCTCCTTCACTTCTTTGTGAGTGTCCTCCAGGAGCTTTTGCATCTCTTTTGAGGCGCCTTCCAGGAAAAGCATCCTACCAGAATTAAAGACCAGATCATTCTGCAGTTTATCGAGCTTATAGGCCGTCGTACGATGAGCCTCAGCCCGGGCATCCAGTTTCAAATAGTTTATGACGGCCAACAAAAAGGCCGTAAATGCGTTCAGTGAGCTCACAATAGTCGTTCCATAAGCCGAGTCTTTCATTACCAGATTCAGTACACTTCCAAGTACAGTTATGAAGATAGAGGGCAACATAAGATAGTGTAGCTTCTGTTCACAAACGGTCTTAGCTTCAGTATACAGGAGTTTCTGGCCTTTAAGATACAGAACTACTATATCGCAAATCATGGAGCTATTCGACGGCTGACTATTGTAGGTTTTGGTCAAGAGCTCATCTATCTCACGATATGTATATTTAGTAGATTCCGCTATAGTAAGCGCAACCGATTCGTTTGAGGATGAATCATGAGCCGCCATAACATTTTCAGAAACGTCTTCTACAGATCCAGAAGCATCCATGGGAGAATCTACTAATAGAATAGAAACATGGGTGCAGCCTTTTCCGCAGTCTCTGATCAAAAACAGGCAAAATCCCCGTCACCCCTTGTCGGCGCCGCCGCTGCAAGGCTCATGCCCATCCGCATCGCGGTGGTCGAGACAAAAGAGCAGAAGGAAAAGCGTGAGAAAGATGAAAAGGAGCAGAATGAAAAACTGAAGCGGTTAGGCATGTGAGATAACAGAGCCATCCAAACACATTAATAGTGCATCGGCCAAGTCATCTTGTTTAGCTTGGCCGGACCACCACGTGAGTTGGGTTCCACAGGCCGGAACTTTCGCGAGAGCTTCCGTAACACGTGTGATACCAGCCAACTTACGCGACCGCTTGGCATCCTTTCCTACACCGGCCTCCTTGAGGCCCCGCGTCTTAACTCCTGCATTCACAAATTCCATGGACCCAGTCCATCCATGTTCCACCCGTAGCCGATGATCCAGAAGTGTAAAAAGCATAATCTGAATGGACTTCATGTGAGGTGCAAATTCGGAAGGCTGATTTTCAATGCGGATCCGCGTTGCTTCCTTCAGAAATCCAAGTTCAGCAGTCAAGCAGGTCTCCATAGAGGCCAACAGACTCTGGAGGGTCACTCCCTTGGCCTTGGGTGCCTTGTAGGGCATCAGAAACTTCGCCGCAGCCTGTTCCTCCAACGCCTTCTTCGTACGCTTTTTGGCTTCGGTCTCAGAAAGTCCGAGCGTGGATGTCGCCCATGTCCGCCATCCGGCCACAGTAGTCGTTTCAATGACAAGGGGCGACTTGAGTGACTTGCCTTTCTTAACACATTTCTTACATAGCAGAGTCCCGGTGTCATTATCTATCCATGAAGCAGGACCCGAACAGGAACACCGTGTCTGGCTTTGGGAGTCAGCGCCATCCGCCAACAGGTTTAGATTGGCCCATCTATCTACTGTGGCTAGGCAGCCAGAGGCATCAAAAGAGGCCACGCAGTAGCTCAGATTCTTAATTCCGAGATCGAAGGCAGCAATAGTCGTCATCTAGGTTTACTAATATCTGAGGCTTAAAATAGAGTATGGCGTTTAATCTGACAACCTTGAGCGATGACAGGTTACTGGGAATGTATACTTCTAAAATGGCACAGTTGGGGGATGCTAGAGCAAGGCAGGTAATAAGGATAGGAGGTAATTTGATGGCCAATACTAGAAGTAATCGATCAGGTATAGCAGATATTGTGGGGAGGGCGTGGGATTCATTGGATACTGTAAAAGCAGAAATTGCCAGAAGAGGACTTCGTTTACCAAATTATGATATTGCGCCCATGCGGTTAGCGGCAAGAGAACGGAAAAGTAACAGTAATGCTGCCTTTGCTAGATTAACGGGGGGAGTTGAACCACGACCACCGATTGATCCCTTTGCACCTATTGGAACAAGTTATAGATATAAAAAGAAGGAAGCTGATGCTCCTGCACCCAAAGAGCCCAGCACGTTAGCCAAGGTATGCAGTGGTCTCACCTGCGGACTTTCAAACTATATTTTTGGTTCTACAAAAACAGAGGGTGGCAGACGGAGAACAAAGAAGAACAGGCGCCAGAAGTCCCGTCGATCACGTAAAATGTGACCCGGCGGGGCCCGTGCAAACCCTTCCTACCATGACAACCACTCTTACCTTCGGTGATGTTGCAGAAAATCACGTTAAAATGGAACAGATTGGAAGTCGATGTGCTCCAGGAGAAGGCTTCTCCTTACTGGATCTAATGAGAGCCCGGTTGGCCTTTGAAGCCACCGGTTGCCTCTGTGAGATTCTTACACTGAATAGTACTGCGGGAGTACTCATTATTCGAGGAGGCCTGGCTGCTATCCTCGAGAGGCCCGATGCAGCAGATGCTCTAAAAGCGGAGCAGGACCCCCTTGAGAAGGATAAGAAGGTATTCATGTATGGACAAGTAAAGAATAAGAAGGCTCGGTGGAATCTCTGTTTCGCAGAAGAAGGCCATGAACCCTGTTATGAAGAAGGCAAAGGGCGCGTGATCTCCTATGCCACTGTACCTCTTACAGCAAAGCTAATGGCTTCTCTCCCAGCATGGTTTGGTGAGAAGGCACGAGATCTCAAGGGAGAGGGGAATTATTATTATGCCAAGACTTGTGGGATCGGGTATCATGGAGATACGGAGCGCCGAAAAGTTATCGCGGTCCGTCTGGGGGAATCCATGTCGCTGCATTTTCAGGGCTACAAGTACAGTGCTCCATCTGGCCCCCATCATGAGATCCTATTACATCATGGCGATGTCTATATGATGAGCGAAAAGGCTGTGGGGACAGACTGGAAAAGTTCGAGCATTCTCACATACCGTCATGCAGCGGGAGCGGCCTCTTTCACGAAGATATAATCGAAGTGTAGGTGTTCAAGAAGATAAAATCAATGTAGATAGAAGGGGCAATGATACCGCACAGAACTCATCAGATCTGGCTGCAAGGATGGGCTAATCTACCAGATAAATTTAAGCCAAACGTGCAAGGCCTTCATGAGTTGAACCCTTCTTTTGAGCATTTGCAATGGGATGAACAAAGTCTGCAGAAAGAATGTGCCAGGGTCGGCCCCGCTGTTCAGGCAAAATTCGATTCATTCCCGCATCTTATACAGAAGGTAGACCTGGGTCGCTATGTAGTCCTTTATAATTATGGAGGTATCTCGGTGGATACTGATATGATATCGCTCAAACCGATTGCAGGAACTCCTAATTTTGCTGCACATGATTTTATTGTTAGTTCCGCGGCTTTCCCTATTAGCCTAACGGGATTGATCAATAATGCGCTTATTATGTGTCGGCCCCAGCATCCAATTCTTCATGAATTAATTATGAGTATAGCCAACTGCCAACTCCAAGCAGCTGATTTTGCATCGAAAGAACTTTTCATAGATGCAACAACGAGTCCGAGTAAGTTTAATTCCATTCTTGGCAGTCATACAAAGGAGGTTCTAGTTCTAGATTATTCATACTTCGAACCTTGTTTCTCTGTTGATCCGCTCTGCAGCCCGACCGCTCGATCCATTATGGATCATCGGCATGAATTATCGTGGTTTAATGGTATTACAAAGTGGCTCTGTCAGATCTTGATTGTCGCACTATACATTATTCTATATGTAGGTCTCCCGGGTACCGTATTTTTTTTCCTTTATCCTTATATCCAAAAGGGGATCCGAAAATTAGGGAAACTGTTATGAACAGATTCCATAATAATGAAGTAATCCCTGTGGGGGTCGAACCCACGACTTTCCGCTCCCTACTGTTAGTTAGAAGGCAGACGCGCTACCACTGCGCTAAGGGACCAACCAAATCCCTACGCGCCAAAAGACGCTAAGGGGCCTAACGGCCTAGTGGTCCATGTGGGTCTCGATCCCACTACCGTCACCTACCCAAGCATACGATTACCGTATAAGAGTGACGCTCTACCAAGGTGAGCTAATGGACCATGTCCATAAATATGGACCCGGAGACGCCTCTCCTCAATAAATACAGCGACCTCTTATCTTTAGATACAACCGCAATAAACCCCCACAGTATATAAATGCCAACTGCGGATAGATCAAATACCGCACGTACGCACTACAGGGTCGGTCGGACAGTCGCAGCATTTCGGTTAAAGAACCCTACCCAGCGGCTCGAAGGCCCCCCAAGGAAGTACCCCAGCTTCTACTCTCACTTATGTTCATATTGGCGAGAGCCCCTTTATTCGCGATAGTGTTACTATCATACCGTGCTGTTCCGACGAGACCGTGTGTGGCCCTCTGGATCCTACTGATATAGCAACTTTGGATGGCACCACCTATACGATGACTACAAATGCAACTATCCCAAAATGTTATACCGTGACAGTTCCTGATGGATTTACATTCGTGATCCCTGCTGACATTACATTAGTTGTGAATGGAACATTCCGTGTAAATGGCACTCTTATAGTTAATGGAACATTAATAAATAATGGTTTTAATTCTGTTTGGATTATCGAATATGTCTTAAATAACACATTTATTAATAATGGAGCAGCGGTTGTAAAGAAACTAATGCAAGATGCAGATGCATATTTAAATGCACGTGGAGTTTCGACATTAGAAATAGGTTCGAGTAATGAAAGTATTATGAATGGATCATTCATCTTAGAAGGAAACGCATCAGTAACTGTAAAATCTAATAGTAAACTAACATTTACGGAATCATCAACTCTTACAGGTGCTGTCGAGACTACTTTAGCTGTAGGTTCCGGAGCAATACTAACTATTGCAACCCCCACGGATAAATTAACATTGGGCGCAGTGAGCGGGGTCGGCGCTGTTAGTGTAAGTTCTCCTGCAACTGCCGCTATAGTTGCTATTGCAGCAGCCGGTGCAGGTGCAGGAGCAGGGCCGACGATAACAGTCAAGCCACCTCCGGATGGTGGTGGAAACTACTAATAGAATTCATGCAACAAATAAGTATGAACTCACTGACAAAGAAACTAACTAAATTATGCGCAGAAAGTATAATGAGTTCAACAGTGCAATTGATAGGCACCACCTATACAGTATCAGAAGATACCATACTTACCCCCGATACCCCCTTTTCACTTCCTTCTGGTTATACATTTATAATTCCCCAGGGCATTACGCTAACAATAAATGGATCATTTACATGGAATGGAGAACTTATTGTGAACGGTACATTAATTAATAACACGTCAATCGTATCAAATAAGTTAACTGCAACAACAATCGTAGATGGAATAATACAAAATCACGGGGCCCTCAAAATACCCAATTTAACTTTGGAAACTTCAGGAAATATAGTTATCACTGACGGAGCTGAAACTATATGTTCTGGTAAAAGCCGCCTCAGTGGCACTATGGATCTACAAGGTTCAGCAACAGTAAAAATGGCCGCCAATTCTACAACAGTAGTTTCGGGCATAATAAATATTCCTCCATCTTCAATATTTACAAACGATGGGGATGTTACTGTTGCCGGATCAATTATCGGCGGGGGAACTATTAATAATAACAGTAGGATTAGCGCTACTTCTACCGCGACCATAAAAGCCACTAGTACTGGGAGTCCTGTATCATATCCTGCAAAAGCTAAGACCACATCAGGGGCGCCAGGGACAAGAGCCCCGGCTACGGTTAAATCCGGTACGGCTGAACCCATTACAGCTGAACCCAGTACAGCTGAACCCAGTGCAGGTAATTCAGGTGTGGTTGAATCCGGTACAGCTGAACCCATTACAGCTGAACCCAGTACTGCTGAACCCAGTGCAGGTAATTCAGGTGTGGTTGAATCCGGTACGGGCGAACACAGTGCAGGTGAGCCTGAACAAACCCCGCCATAACATCTATCACTAGATAGATCTGATAAACTGCCACCCCATTTCCCTGCAAATCTGCTGCCACACCTGATCCTGTTGATACAGCTTTTCCCGAGACTTCAATAGCTGGAAACACGGCAAAAACTCATCCATCTCCAAAAGTTGGCAGAGTTTGTAGAGCACGTACGGATAGGATAAGAAGTTTGATCGCCCCTTCGGGCAGTATTTAATAAACGCCGGTTGGATCTCCTTAAACATAAACTGCAACTTCTCTTCCATTTCTTTCGAGAGCGTCAACATCGTCATTTGTTGATGAATCCTATTCTTGATCTGCTGCACATGATCATACATCTTCGACAGTTTGAGCTTCCTCAAAATTTCGTGGATCTTTTCCTTCTTGACACGCTTCGGATCACGAATGCGTTCCTTCTTGAGTTCGGCCAAAACGGCATCAATGACATCCGCTGGGATATCCGTATTCTCCTTGGCCTGAAACTGGGCTAACCATTCATTGAAATGATTGATCTTCTTGTAGGCAAAATAGGTAATTTCACGGGGTGGATCCTTATAACTCGGTTTTTCGGAATCGACCAGGATAAACTCCTCATGACCACACTCCGGACAACCAAGAAGCGCTTCATTCTGGTAAAACGTCATTTCCACATCACAGGCCGGGCAAGTTCCCCAGCCAGGTTCAATACCAGAACCGGGCATAATACCGCTCTTAATAGCACCGGGCTCCACAATTGATAAATAGCGCTCCAACATACGTTCACGATGAAGGCCGTCCGCTGAATTCAAGACACTAGCTGCTTCTGGTGTCTTTACAGGGGCTACTCGAGGAGAAGGTACCTTCGCTTCCTCCGTAAAGTAACTTAGCACAGAATTGGCCGGTAGCCGCATTGGCGCATTTACTTCTGCTCCAGCAGCCGAAATACCAGATGCAAGTGTTTCTTGTGCGTCATAATATTGAAACAGCATATCCCCAACATCCAAAAAGTAATTCAGCCGATCTTTGTCGGCTCGAAGACGTCCAATTCGGGAATGAAGTGCCTCAATCTGATCGGTCAACTGACGGGCTTCATCGCTAAACGGCGCAGCTTCGGGCAAACGACCCTCCATTTCTTCTAATGCAATTTCCAGAGTTACTAGAGTCTGTTTATCAGTTTGAAATGATAATATTTTTTTTTGATGATGCGCTTCCAGTGTCGTTGATTTGCTCAGTACCGGTTTTGTTTCTGTAACCACATCACTCACTAAAAAATCCTGAAGTTCCTGCATTCTATTCAAAAGACCAGAAGAATCTTTAGACCCGTGCATATGCGGATCTTTAGATTTTATCAAAGCTAGAATGCATTTATTATCATAATTTTCCTGAAAGGACTACTTATAACTTCCCAGAGAGGTTCGATACCCCGAAGACTTCCCCGGTCTCCCGAAGGATCTGAAGATCCCCCCGGATTTTTCGGATCCCCCCGGATTTTCCCAAAATTATTTTCGCAGGCTGGAGTATAACGAATGTCCGGTGGTGGTTTAATGCAGCTCGTCGCCTATGGTGCCCAGGATGTCTACCTCACGTCAAACCCTCAGGTTACGCTCTTTAAGCAGCTGTACCGTCGTCACTCGAACTTCGCGATGGAGTCTATCGAGCAGACCTTCAACGGTGTTGCCAACTTCGGTAAGCGTGTTACCTGCACGATCTCCCGTAACGGCGATCTGATCCACCGTATTTACCTTCAGGCTACTCTCCCCTCTGTTACGCTCGGCACCGCGGACCCCTCAGGGGCCCAGTTCCGCTGGCTCAACTGGGTTGGGCACAGCCTCATGAACTACATTGAGGTCGAGATTGGCGGCCAGAAGATCGACAAGCACTACGGCCAATGGCTCCACATCTGGAACGAGCTGACCCGCCCCGCCGGGAAGCAGGCCGGTTATGCCGAGATGGTTGGCAACGTTCCTGAGCTCGTCAACACCCTCACGCAGGTCGGCCCCGATGGTGGCTGCGACAATGACTGCGTTGGCGGTGAGCCCCACGCGTCGGATGAGGACCGCAGCTGCGCCCCCGAGTACACGCTCTACATCCCCCTCCAGTTCTGGTTCAACCGCCACGCCGGTCTCGCGCTCCCCCTCATCGCGCTCCAGTACCACGAGGTCAAGATCAACATCCAGTTCGAGGACCTCAAGAACCTCTGCTGGTCCAACGACTCCCGCATCGTCGACCGTGTCAACTCCACGGGCCTCGTCGCGGCCTCTCTCTATGTTGACTACGTCTACCTCGACACGGAGGAGCGTCGCCGCTTCGCCCAGGTCGCCCACGAGTACCTCATCGAGCAGCTCCAGTTCACGGGCTCTGAGTCCGTCACCAGCTCAGCCAACAAGATCAAGATGTCCTTCAACCACCCTTGCAAGGAGCTCATCTGGGTTACGCAGCGTGATTCCTTCACGAGCTGCGACGGCACGATGGACAAGTACAAGGGTCAGCAGCCCTTCAACTTCTCCGACTGGTTCGACCGCGCGGCGCTCGAGTCCGGCTACTCCATCACGCGTGTTGAGGGTCTTGCGGGCAAGAACCCCACGGCGGTTGCGAAGATCCAGCTCAACGGCCACGATCGCTTCTCCGAGCGTGACGGTACGTACTTCAACTTGGTCCAGCCCTACCAGCACCACACGAACATCCCCGCGGTTGGCATCAACGTCTACTCCTTCGCGCTCAACCCCGAGGACCACCAGCCCAGCGGCACCTGCAACTTCTCCCGTATCGACAATGCCACGCTCAACCTCACGCTCACCAACAACACGGTTGGCGGCGAGAAGACGGCGACGGTCAATGTCTATGCGACGAACTACAACGTTCTCCGTATCATGTCGGGGATGGGAGGATTGGCCTATAGCAACTAAGAACCCTGCAAAAAATGTTATGCACCTTACAAATTTTGTTATAAAGTCATCAAAAATGAAAACTTTATGACAAAAGGTGACTCCGTATCTGGGGACAAAAATAACCCCGGTAATTAGATGGACTGTAAAGCGACCATTCATGAAGGGGCCCGAAAAGGTAGCACCTGCCAGTTTCCAGCTAAGGAAAACGGCTACTGTGGGCGTCATGAACGCTACAAGCTCCATAACGATGGGATCGCTGCTGGAAAGAAATGGTGCCGCTTCTTCTTTCGGGGGTGCAATAATGAAGTTGCAGAGGGGAGACTCTCTTGCCTTGACTGTAAAGCTCCAGTGGATCCGTGTGGGCATGAAGGCTGCAGTTTCAAAAAGAAGAAAGATGAAAAATATTGCGGCAAGCACCATAGAGATGTGTATCGTGATGAGGAGAAGTTAAAGAGCATAACCTACTGTGATATTGATAGGGGCTGTTTTAATGTTTGTGATACGGGCTACAAAACCTGTGTATCGTGTCTAGGGAAACTGGCAGAAAAGGATAATGAGCGGTATGCAGAAAAGAAAAAACTTCATATACAGATTCGTGAGGCAGGTGATAAACAACAAGAAAACCAGCTTTGCGTAAAATGCTTTAAAGACTTTCCAACCTTCTTAACACATGCAAATAGAGTAAGTCAGTTATGTAAAGATTGTAATGAAAAACAACATATACTAGATAAAGAACGTAGCGATAGACTTAGAAACTATAAAGAGGAGCGCCAAAAAAATATTAATGGTCATATCAAAGAATATCATGATAATGCGATAAAACGGAGATTAGAATACATGCTAAGTCCCGCCGAGTTTGAGACAATAGTAAAGAAGCCCTGCCACTATTGCGCTCATTATAAGGAAGATGAGGTAATTGGTATTGATCGTGTAGATAATACAAAGGGATATATCTCAGAAAACATAGTGCCTTGTTGTTGGTTATGTAATAAGATGAA
>Ga0209597_1000505_pt1 | contig 25834 bp, 22 predicted proteins | sample M_140625_MF_Meta_FD_187316 | JGI IMG/M metagenome (GOLD analysis project Ga0209597, IMG submission 187316) | Freshwater microbial communities from Lake Montjoie, Canada to study carbon cycling - M_140625_MF_MetaG (SPAdes) (version 2) | ecosystem: Environmental > Aquatic > Freshwater > Lake... | reverse complement strand
TATTTGTTTTTTTTTTTAAAAAAAAAAATCTTCTTTGCTTGCATCAACTATTTTATTGTCTTTAATAAAACAATATTTTTTAATTTGTTTTTTATTTCCACCGCCCATCATTGGTTGTCCCATCATCTGTTGCGGCATTTGTCCCATCATCTGTTGTGGCATCATTTGTCCCATCATTTGTTGTGGCATCATTTGTTGTGGCATCATTTGTTGTGGCATCATTTGTCCCATCATCTGCTGTTCCATCATCTGTTGCTCCATCATATGCTGAGGCATTTGTTGTTGAAATGGTATCATATTTTCATATCCACCAGAAATATTTTGACCCATATTTGCATCATATTGTTCTTCCATACCCGGAGGAGGTAATGCCATTCCAGGAGGTAGATCACCAAGAGACATAGTTGTTTGATTTTTATTCATAATATTATTTGCTCCAAGAATCTTATTTATATCAAATGATTTTGATTTACCTTTCTTTATTTTTCTATGAAATTCTGATATACTAAAACTATCAGATGATAATCCTCCTGATAATTTTTTAGATTTCTTAGATTTTTTTTTACGATTATCAGAGGAACTAATTGACCTAGCCAAAGAATTGTTTGAAGAACTATCTGATTTAGAACTATCTGATTTAGAACTATCTGATTTAGAACTATCTGATTTAGAATTATCTGATTTAGAATTATCTGATTTGTCAGAAGAACTTAATTCAAGTTCTCTTTTAGGTTTTTTATACTTTTCGGCTTTGCTAAATAATTTACCACTACCTATTTTGGTATTATTTGAAGTAATATTTTTTCTTGAACCTTTAATAGTTTTTTTCATACTCTTATTATATTCTTTTGATTTTTTTATTTTCTTTTTATTTATTTTTTTTGCTAACATCCTAAATTTATCTCCAACTGATTCAGTAGGTGATAAATAAGAAGTATTTGGTTCTTTTTTAGTCATTTTTTCTCTTGATATAGATTTATTTTGAACAGGTGATGCATCCATATTATTTGTTATAAATTCAGAAAAGAAATTATTTTTTAATATAATAAATGATGGTAAAATTATGTTTTGTGAATTTATATTAAAATCTTTTTCATGTAATCCAGTAAATTTTTTATCTGAAACTGGTAGATATTTCTTTATTATAATATCATTAATAATTTTTGACAAATTATCTGGAATTTTACCATATTCTGCAATTAAAAAAATATATATACTAGAAAAAAAATAATGAATATCATAATATGGATTTTCTTCTGTTAATTTGGTATCTATATTTTTAATATAATCGCTTGTATATGAATAATCAAAATCTGTTATCTTAATTTCAAAATTAATCTCAGGTAACTTAAAACCAACACCTTTTACATTATAGTATTTTGATTCAGATTTTTTTTTAATACATATACGTATAGCATCTAAATCTAATTTATTATGTCTAAATTTTTGAAACTTTTCTGAAATTTTATGCAAAGCATATAATACTTGAAAAAATAAACATTTCCACATAATAATATTATTTGACTCTTTTTTTAAAAAATCAGGCAAAAACATAATCTCTGTGTATTGTTCGGTTATCATAACATATAATCTTGAATCGGATGTGATAGATTTATCTTCTGATTTACTGGATTTATCTTCTGATTTACTGATTTTATCATATATCATTTTATTAGATTTTTTTAAATTTTCTGGTGTTATATCAAAATACATTACTGGTAATAATATGTTACTGATTTTATCAACACAAACTAATTCTGACATCATCAGATGCATCGCTGCATTGTATAATTCTTTTCTTTCTAAATTATTTATATTTCCAGAACCATAACATCCAACAGATAAGGTTGATGAAAAACTTTTAGAACTTATTCTTTTAAAATGCCATCTATTATTAACATATCCCATATATTCGAATTTATTTTCATCAAATATATTATCATAATCAAAATCAACAGGTTCTTTGATATCAATTAGTTTAATATTTTTTCTATATAATGGTTGGTAAGTAGTGCAAGATTTATCATCATATATTGTATCATATATTATATTCAATCTAAAATCAATAAAATTATAATCTGATTTTTTTACCATATAATTATGATTGATAAAAAATATAATATAAGTATATTTTATATTCTGATAATGGGTCTAATAATTACAGGATTATTTGTGCTTCTTATAATCTCACTAACTAATAATTTTTATCTGTATTACAAATACAAGCCATCTATGAATAAAAATATGATAAATAATACGATAGAAAAAGTAAATCTTTACTATATAAAAAATGGTAAAGATAGTAATTCTTTTGATGAAGTTAAAATTATTGGTTCCACACAATCAGATACAACTCCTCGTAGTTCTCTAACAACTTCTGGTAGTGGAATATTTTCAGGAAATCAAACTCTTGACCAAGTTAGAACATTCATGATGAATTCTATCTAATCAGTATTGCCCAACATAACGTCAGGATTTAATGGTTTATCTTCATCTGAATCAGATTTAAAAAATTTATTCAAATATGATTTTTTAGTTGTTTTCTTACTTTTTATCAATACAGGTTTTGTGATGGATTCAGAGACTCTAAATTCTTTAAAATATGGATCATTTTTTAAAATATGACCAGGTGTTGTGTATTCATCACTTATCATAATTCTACCTCTATCATGCACCACCTTAAATTTATATTGTTCATATGCTTTTTTATCTTTTTTAATATATTCTGGTACATGTTCTTTCTGATATTTTTTAGGAACTACTCTATTTATAAACTCTCTAACTTCATCAGGAACATATTCACTATTTATTATCTCATAACAAAATCCTTTTTTAATTAATGTATTAAAAAAATAATGTATATCATAATATCTATTTTGCACAGGAGTAACATTTATTGCATTTGTCCAACTCTGTTCAACTTTCTTATTTGCAACATAACCTGGAATACATGCAAAATCAAAATCCCATAATTTTATTTGATATCCAATATTTTGAACTTTATAAGTATGTCTCTCAATCCTATACTTTGACATTTCATTATGTTTAGTTATTTTTTGAACCAATATATTATTAGCCTTCATATCATTGTGTCTAAAGGCAGGATATTTACTTTGTATAACTGTCAATACCGCCAGTATTTGAAAAAAAAATACTTTCCAATGCATTGGTGTAAAAAATTTATAATTTTGTCTTATAAAATCTAATAGGTCTCCATGATCCACCCACTCACTAATCAATATAGATACATTTTGATGATATCCATTTTTTTTATATCTTTCAATAAATTCTGCATACTTATCATTATCTTTATCAACTACATTATCTTCTATAAGATTAACAAATGTGCTAATATCTGTATCAAATGTTCCTATAGGTAATACTATGTGTGGAGTTTGTTTTTTTACAATAAAATAACTTAATAATTTTATCATCATCAATTCTGCATTCTCAGGTCTTCGGATATCAGTTGGTGCACCATATTTTTCTTTTTTTGGATATGCTACGACTTTTACCGCATATTCAAATTTACCATCATTATCTACAACTTCTCCTTTAAAAGTATGACCAGTAGTTCCACTCTTAATATATTTTAATTTACCACCAATTTGTGAAATTATATTACTAAAATCATGACATCTTTTTTTTAATACTACTCTAGTATCATAACTCCCTCCACTTGCATCATCTCTTCGTGTTTCTGATTTTGAACCATCAAAATCTATAAGTGGATCAAGTTTTTTATTCTTTAATAATTCTTTGATAAATTCTATTCGGCAAGGAATTGTATCTTTTAATCTTTCTCTCCCTCCAGTTGAATTTAAACTTAATATACTTCTTGTAGTCATTAATCTAATAATATATAACTTATATTTTATTAAATTAAAGATTGTTTGAACGAAATATAAATTTATAATATATAAATATCTTGGTTTTGATTTCTAATATTTTCTTCATCAGATAATATTATACCATCTACCACACTATTAATACGTTCTATATCAATCAATGGAAGTAATGGATTACACATCCACCACATATCTTTTCCCACCATATCCAACTTAACCTTTTTGGGAAACATATCAGATATATGGGGATTTGATAATTGTTTTCTATATTCTGTACAGATAAGATTAGAACAAGTTGGAGGTAATACTATCATTAGCTGTTTTTGTATAGATATTGGTTTTCCATCATTAAATTTAATTGTATTAATTGATTGTTTCATATTCTTCATATATTCAGATATATCTGATATCAGTGGAGCAGTTGTATAAACATACTCCCAACTCCAATCAGGACAACTTTCAAAATAATATCTTGCAACCCATATAATAGATTCAATGTATTGTGAGCACATCGACTCAATAACTTCTGATTGATATTCTGATGCACCAGTATAATGCTCATAAAATCTATATTTATACTCAGATACATCTCCAACTCCCAACTGAATCTTATCAGGAGTAGATGTTGTTCGCATATTTTCAAGCATCCAAACTTCCTGTTCATATAAATCAGAGGAAGGACATGACCTATTGGCTTGTCTGACTTTATGTTCGGGTAAAATTTGTGAAAAATAATTGTGTTCTTGTGAGGCTAATGATTCAAATATATATTTTAGAAATTCAAAACAAATAATCACTTTAGATTGCTCAAACATAATCAACGGTTTTTTAAATTTCATATAACCGGATACATAAGCATTGATAATATAATCCATACCTCCCTTATGAATATCAACCGATGGAGTGTGAGCGATAAAATCATTACCCAAAAGAAAACAAGTCAATACAAAATCAACCGAATAATCTGATGGGGTATTTATTTGTAATCCTCTGCATTTAATAAGTTCTCCTATATGATGATTGTATGATTTTTTGGTATTATCGATTGAAACAAAAACAAATTCTTCACATATATCATCCAAAGATGTATATGGAGTTTTTTTAGCACCAAAATGTGTGACTTCTCTGAGTAAAAATGTATTTGGAATTCCAGCTGATAATGCGAGAAAAATCAAATCAGCATCCAATCCATAGATAACATTTATGCAATTTGTAGTATTAGATTTCATATATTGTAGAATTTTATGTTCTCCTTCACCTGCTGTATGATACGATGAATAGATATATTTGATACCTGTTGATTTTAATTTGTAGTGAGTAAGAAGTTTTTGATGTAGTTTTTCCATAAATACTGTTCCGGGAGTAATTACTGTATTATTCCATCTACTATTGGTCAACATACCATATTTTTTTTTAATATTATTCCGAATCGTCATATCATCAATTGCTCGATATCTTCTCTTCCTCTGTTGTCCTAACTTTGCTCTAGGTGCCACACCATCAACTGCAATCATCATGCCTTTTTGAGGTTTTGTAATTGATTCAATATAATCTAAATATCTGATGATTCGTTTGAACATTTTTTCTTCCAATATATCTACATCAGATACATCTTTACAAATATCCAATACTCTAAAACATTCTGGATGAAACAAACAATTTGCATCAATATGCAACCAATCACATCCAATTGGTAATGCTTTGAGCAAAATATGTTTTTTATAATTTTTTAAAATATATGACATCAATCCTGGAACTCCCATTTTTGTTAATATAATCAAATGATGCCTCTATGTAAAGTTATAATCAAATATTCAATTTTTAACCAAAAAATAAGTTAATAAAAAAATTGATTATTATATGATATAAAAAAATAATTATATAAATTCAATATAATAGTTAAAAATGGTTAGAATTTATACTTGTCCAGATTGTAAAGAAAAATTTAATCAGAAGGGTCATTATGACAGACATTTAAAAAGAAAAATTCCGTGTATTTGTAAAGATAAATCACTTAATCAAATTATTGAAGAGAAAGTTAGTAAAGCTCTATCTAAAAAACTTACTGATAATAAAATTACATCAAGTGATGACGAATCACCTAAAAAAATAAATAAATCCAAACAGAAAAAAACTTCATCAGATACATCAAGTGATAACGAATCACCTAAAAAAATAAATAAATCCAAACAGAAAAAAACTTCATCAGATACATCAAGTGATAATGAATTTCCTAAAAAAATAAATAAATCTAAACAGAAGAACTCTCCTAAAAAAAATAAATCTAAATTTGAAGAAACTATAGAAAGAGATTTATCTTATTTGAGATTAGCAGAGAATGAAGTTATTTTTGAATTAAAGGATGATGATAATAATAATGAAAAAATAAAAAAAATCTTATCTGTAATTGATAAAGCACATAATATATTATTTCAATCGGAGAGTATTGTAGGACAAAAAGCACTACAAGTTATTATGAGTTTATTATTTATTAAATTAATACAACCATATTTGAGTGATAAGGAAGAAGAAGGAAAAATAGATTTATTAAATATAAAACATTATGAAGATAAATATTATGATAAAAAAGAAGAACTGCAAAAAATATTTGGATATTTTAAAGATTTAAAAAATATAACAAAAATGCCTGAAAAAGATATTAGAAATAATACACAAAATGATATTATTAAAAAAATGGGAGAAATATTAAAGCGTCATCCAATAACAAAAAATATATATACAGAAGTTAATTTTATCAAAGTTCGCGAAGGTTCAACAATAAAAACAATTATAAATACTGTTATTGACAATATTAATTTTGCAGATTTTGATAATAATGAAGATGTGATTGGTGAAATTTATGAATTCTTTTTAACAAAATATATGAAAAGTAAATCAAAGGAATTAGGACAGTTTTTTACACCACGCAAACTTATGAAACTTATCTTGAATTACAAAAAAGAACGAATTAATGAAATATTCAAAGATAAGAAAAATATCAGTATTTATGACTCATGTATGGGAACAGGTGGTTGGTTGGTTTGTGCTTACAATATGCTAAAAGCTAAATTATGCTGTTCTATATATGGTGGTGAAGTTGAGACAGATACATATCAATATGGTTTAATGAATTTAATTTTAACATTAAAGAAATTTCCAAGTGATGTTGCCTGTAATAGCAGTTTAACACATATTAATAAAATGTTATATGATTTAATTGTTACAAATCCTCCATTTAATTCAAAAAAACAAATTAAATTTTCTCAAATAAAAGATAATTTTGAAAAAGATGAATATACAAAAAATAATAAAATAAATATTGATGATATTTTCAAATTAAAAAAAGATGAACCTCCAATTCAATTTTTAGAATTAGATACATACAAACTAAATGAAAATGGATTGTGTATTATTGTGTTACCATATGGCGAATTCTTTTCTGGTTCATCATATCAAAAAACAAGAGAATATTTTATGAAAGAAGTTAATATTACAGATATTATTATAGTTCCAGGAGGTATTTTTACATATACTGACATTAAAACATGTGTTTTAGTATATGAAAAAAATAAAAAAGGAACATCCGAAATTGATTTTCTCGAAATCAATGGTAATTGTAATAGTATAAGCAGAATTACAACAATAAAAAAAAGTGATTTTGACATAGAACCGTGTAAATCATGGTTTTATTCTGATTATTTGAATGATAAATTAGTTACTGAATTATGTGCTAAAATGAGTAATTTTGAATGGGTTGAATTTGGGAAAGTATTTACACTTGAAAAAGGAAAATTACAAAGTTCAAAAGTTTTTGAGGATGAAGAAGGAGATGTATTATTTGTGTCAAAGAGTGAAATTACAGATGAAACAATATTAATAAAAACAGATGACTATTATGAGAATGGATTATTCATAGCAAATGCATTTAATGGAAATGGAAGATGTCCAATACGATACACGGAAGAAAAATGTATTCACAGTGATTTAATGCTAAAAATAATTATAAAAGAAAAATATATAAATAGAATAAATATAAAATATATATATCATTTCTTGCGAAAATTACAGTCCCATATTGAATCATCTTATAATAAAGGTGCATGTAATCAATCATTAGACATCAAGAATTTTAACAGAATGAAAATTCAAATACCATCATTAAAACAACAAGACAAATGTATTGATGCTATAAATCATATGGAAGAAATAATTAAACGATGGGAAGATGATATTGATGATATATTAAATAATGGTTCAAATAAATTTTTAGAAATGTTAGAAAGTAGTGCAATCCAACAAGAAATTGGAAGCGATGATATTATGAAAAAAATATTTAGTAATATTGATGATAAAGAACTTGATAAAGAATAAAATTATACATAATAAAAATCAAAATCAATAGTTGGTATTTTTTTATCTATTTTATTCATTTTTATTAATAATTCACTTTGCGTTAAGTCGTCAAAGTCATCAGCATCCATTAATTTCATTAATTTTCTTTTCACAATATCATAATTTTTTATAGCATCTTTTTTATTTGTATAAAATATATTTCTATCAGGATGTATATTTATAAAACCAAATTTTGGATATTTCTGTTTTAATTTATTTAACGGTGTCATCCAATTATTATTTTGATAAATTTCATTGTATGTTATCTCATCATATATTTTATTTTTTATTAAGAAACTTTGAAACTTAGTATATTTGGTATATCCGGTTGTTGAATAATCCGCCAATATCTCAGTTGGTATATTATCTCCCTCATAATTTTTACCATCTTTAATTACATCTTTCTTGCCACTAACAAAACACATATCACTATTTTTAATAATAATATCTTTATCACACTCACCAATAATATAATCAAGATAATTTTTCAATGTTTCATTTTTAGGATATTTATCAAACTCATCTTTGTATAATGGTATCAGAAGATGTAATAATTTATCGGGATATGTTAATTTGTTCCATCTTACACCCCTTCCAATAATTTGTCTAATATCTATACAAGATTGTCTAGTATCACCCAAACAAATTAAATCAATAAAGTCATTGTCATAACCATAAGATATTTTACCAACAGCAATAATAATACATGGATTTTCATTATTCTCAAAATTTGTAATATCTTTATCACATTCATCAAAATCTTCATAATCTTTTGAAACATAAATATATGATTTTATTTTTTCCTGTGTATCCATTAATTTTTGTAGTATCTTTGCATTTTTACAATTATTAACATATACAATGCCTTTCTTTTTATTATACTTTGTCATTGTGCTAATTATTAAGTCTTTTAAATTATGATATTCTTTCTTTTTATTATCAAGTTTTTTTATTATTGTTTCAATATCACACAAAATTTCATTGTTAATTAATTCGTGAATTTTGACTTTCTCAACAATAGAACCATAAATATCTTCATTCTCCTCAATCTCTTCTGTTGGTGTAGCAGATCCAAATATTCTGTATTTAGTTATTTTGGTATTGTCAAGAAATTTATTAATATTATCTTCTTTATTACTCCAATTAGTTATAAAATGTGCTTCATCAAAAATAATAACATCAAATATAATTTTATATTCTTTAATTAGTTTCAATAATTTGTTATTACTTTGATAACAACTCGTCATGATAAATTTATCTAACTTCGAATATTTTTTAATAAATAGTGTTTTATTAATAGTATCATCACTGTAATGCCCTATTTTATAATTATCTTCAGCTATATAAAAGGAATATTTATTTTCTGTTATTTGTTGATTTAGATTTCTTCTTGGTGTTAAAAATAAAATTTTATTTAATTTTAGTTCTTTGATTATTTTGTAATACAAATGGGTTTTACCAAATCCGGTCGGTGCTTTAATAAAAACTTTTTCATATTCTTTCAAATTTTCTACTACTTCTTTCAAATAAATATCCTGATAAAATATTCTTAGGATTAATTCTGGCGGTTTTTCTTTTTGTTTATTATATTCAGCCAATAATTTATTTATTTCTTCTTCAGATAATACTTTATGTTTTATATTTTCTCTTTCTAAGAATGGTATAATTTCTTGTATAATATCAAGTTTATAAAATTCATTTCCTCCATCTTTTTTTTTATGAAATTGAGAAAATTGTTTTTGTAATAATATTTCGACAATAATATGTGTGAAAAGATTGTCAATTATTTGGATAACTAATAAAAATTTACCCTTTGTATATTCACCTGTTTTGTATGTTGCATCACGATTTGCAATATTCTCAGTTTGTCCTAGTTTACAAACATTATCTGAATTATTTGTTATATCAGATCTAATATAAATATAACACATTAAATAATATAATTTATAAAATATACATAAAGTTATAATTAAATATTCAATTTTTAACCAACAATATAAAAAACATTTAATCACTTTTCATATCTCCAATAGATAGCAGGTGTGAGACTGCTCCTCTACAAATAGGACAACATTTGCATGCTTCAGCACATCCGCTACAAGTCATATAATGACCACATGGTGCAAACACTGTATCTTTTGGTTGGCTAAAACAAATAACACATTCACTATTATCATCATCACCAAATATAGTTTTAGGTTTAACTTTTTCATCACCAATACTTAATCCACCAATATATTTTTTTACTTCTTCAATATCAAATGTTTGATACAATATAATATTTTTTTTCATCGCTGAATAAAATGTTCCATTTAGTTTAATATCGGTTGCTTTTATTACATAATACATATCAGCTTCTCGGATATTTCGTGGGAATTGACAATAAAATCCTTTAATAAATGGTTGAGATGACATCATTACAACTTTGAGTTTTGTTCCAATTTTCTTGCACTGTAATAATACAAAATCCATTATATATAGTTATATTTCAATAATTAGATATTATAATAATAGATGTTTGTTTCAATTTTTCAAAAAATATATAATAATATATAAATATTATTATATGTATATAATAATATACATATGAATTCGGTTTTTACCCCAATCAATCACAAAGAATCATTGTCTGCAACATCAGAAGCTCCTCTTTGGTCTGCTATTCAAAATGCTGAAGAGAGTGCACAAGCAGGTGGAGCACGTAAGAAAAAATCTGCTGCTAAAAAATCTGCATCTAAAAAGTCTGCTTCTAAGAAAAATATGAAGGGAGGTTCTAAGAAGAGTTCCAAGAAAGCTTCTAAGAAGGGTTCTAAGAAAGGTATGAAACGAGAACTCCCGCAAGGATTAAAAGATATTCTTGAACTCAAAAGCAAACTAAAAGATTATTCTGCCAAGAGTGGTAAATCTGTATCTCAGGGTGCTGACCTTACCAAAGTTGCTTCTGATACTTTGAAGGCTAATAAGAATAGTGTGAGTGATGCACTTAGCGTACTTAAAAAGGAACTTGATAGCGGTGAATTAGCTAAGAGAGTTGAAAAGGCAAAGAAGGCAATGAATGAAAATCGTGCTGCCAAAAAAGCCAAGAAAGCTAAAGCTATGTCTGCTTCTGAATAAATAATTTTTACTGTTTATGAATAAATAATTTTTACTGTTTATGAATAAATAATTTTTGCTGTTTATGAATCCTATGTGTTGTATGCTTCATAATATTTTTTCTTTGGCTTCCATCAATCATCCAATATTCAGCTCCATCATTAATAATTTCTAAAACTTGAGGTCGTCGGCTATATGTTACTTGACCTTTACTTGTATAATTATTATCAAAATGATGAAAAGCACTAGAGCTTCCATTATCTACTCTAAATATCTTACCATCGCATGTTTGATTAATATCATCTGAATAAGTAAATGATTGTGGAGTATGACCAATTGTAATATGTCCTACTTTAAATATTTGGAGAACTTTATCTAAATTATCAATACATACTGGATTCTTATAACTAATATTTGGTGGAATATTTCCAAGTATGCGTGTCCAGAACATACTATTTTCAGAAAAATTTACTATTTGATCTACATATTGAGTATCTAATAATCCCATCAACCACATTCTGATTGCTATATTGATAGTCTCAATATCTTTCATTCCTCCCAAACCAATTTCTTCAATCAAACTATTTATTATACCTGCATGAACAAATAAATGACTACCAATAATAACCGCCGGATATCTGCTACATCCCATTAATACACCAAACTCATTTCCAGGTTGAAAAGCATATTGTCTAGCTTCTTCTCCAGATTCAAACTTTATATCAGGATTCAATGGATCCTTATAATTATCAAATTCTCGAAATCCCTTATAGCTCACATATGATGTTTTGCCTGTCGAGTTCATCAACTCATGATTTCCCAATAATGAGATAACAGCTCCACCAACTTCAATAGCTTGTTTGTGTAAATCATTAAATAATTTTAATATTCTGATATCTGATGCTTCATCCCCTTGCGTAGTCAGAGGATTATCACACATCATATTATTATACGGACGGCATCTATCTATCTGGTCGCCAACCTGAACCACATATGTTGAGCCTCCAATCCATTTGACTGATTGATTTTGTTCAACAGATATGAGCCCTGCGATTCGAAATAAATCAATAGTTAACTGATAATCTCCATGAATATCACCAAATACAATAATTCTATCTTTCTTATCCATTATTGAAGGTATGTAGGAAGTTTGGGGACACATCTTTGGATATATTTCTGTAATAAATTTTTCTTTATCAATAATACGATCCAATACATGCACTGTTTTGTCAGATTTTTGGGATATATTATAATATTTAAATTTGTTATTCATTATATTATCCAAAGATAATAATTATTCAATAATATAATTATCCGGCACAGGCATTTTTGAACCATTTGATAAATTGATTCTTCCAATATCAGCAGTTGCTCCAAGCGACATATACTGATTCAAATTAGCCCCACTAACCCGCGGATCTTCCAAATATGCTTTGACAAATCTTTGTTGTTTTTTATACAATATCAGTGGATCCATATTTGGGTCTAACATAACATTATTGGTTCCCACATATGCGAGTCCATTTTTTGACTTTTTACAATGTTGATTGATTTGAGGTAATTCCTCATTTGCAGCCATCACACTATATGCGGATCTATAATTATCTGCTAATGATTGGTTGCATTGAGGTGATTGCGATTTTTCAGAAACAATTGGTATCTGAACATTTGTGTTATCTTTTATAATATTGTCTGGATCGGGATACTTTATAGTATCATAATGTTCGTTTAAATTTGATTGTTTGCAATATATGGCTAAACCTATTATAATTACTCCAAAAATTACCCATTTAATCATATTATATTTCAGTTAGAATAAAAAAATTTTAATCAATATAATATAAATAAATAATCTTTCTAATCCATAGAAGCCATATGACTCCACCACATAATCATTTGGATTATCATCAGTATATTTTACTTTTCTCACATATTCCTTTTTTTTATATATTCCAAATGCATCATCTGTCTGACTCAATATATATGATAAAAATCCACATATGATAACTAAAATTAAAATAAAAACTATAGCAGACCAACTAAATATATTCATATTATATTTTGATTAGAATAAAAATATTTTAATCAAATAAAAAAATAAACTCATACAGGTGCATTAAATGATTCATCGTCTGCATATGCAGATACTCCAATATTATTAATATTATCTAAATCTACACCATAATTACCAATCGCACATGAATCATCTGACTTAAATTGTCTCTTATATTCTTTCCATACATTTCTACAAATTTCTCTAACAGCCTCAGCAGTCATAGGCTTTTCTTCTTGCTTTCTTTGTATCACTTCCTGCACCAACTCCGCCATAGGGACTTCTGCAGAATTTTCCTGACTAATGCTTTTTTTAATAGATTCTTCTTCTGATAAAGTGATTATTCCCTCAGCTCTTGCTTTAGAAACTTCAGAAAGTTTTGATTCTGCATTACTTACAGATTCAGCAATTACCGATTTCATAACTTGCTTTACAGCCTCTCCTTCAGCATGCATTGGATTTTCTGATAATGAATCATGCATTGAATTTTCTGACAATGAACCATCCATTAATTCAAGTTTAATTTTAATTCTATTCAAAGCCATCATAGATACAAGAAAAGCAATAGCAGCAATCAGAGCAACAGTAGCATTTCTTTTAGCAACAAAAACTAACATAAATAAATAAAAAACTTGAAAGAATTTGTTATCAAACATTTTTGCAACAAATTGAGGTGGTTTAGGTGCAACCATTCCCACATATGCGATTAAAAATACATAAAGTGCACCACTCACATATGGGTTATCAAGCCAACCAGTATAGTTATTAACAACTTTATCAAAAGATTCCATTTATATATTTGTATTATATTTTTTATTTTTTACTATATTAAAAATATAAAAAAATGAGTTAAGCTAGTTTTACTTCCAGTGTTCCTGTGCCCTTGATGCGGTCAATATCATCATAAGCACTATACATATTACGCACCACTCCGCCTCCAATCAAAATTTCTAATCGCTTTTGTAGTGCCTCATATTCGGATTCTTCAAATCTACTCTTGTCGTATAGTGCCTGTCCTTGATAAGCAGTTCCAAAAGCCCATGTGTTTGAATCATCTGAGTATCTTTGAAAGAATGTGGCGGCTTCTTGCCATTGTTTGCCAGTCTCAGTGTCTGTGACTGAAATTTTGAATGCAACAAAAGGGCGACCATAGCAGTCAATACCAGTCATCAAAGAATCAGTCATATCCTTAGATTTGATAATATCTACATAATCAGTCCATCCCATCTTGACTCCAATGTTGAGATTAGGTAATGTGCTAATATTAAGCGATTGAGGGAAAAATTTAGGTTGAGTAGACATGGTTATAAATTATAATTTTTATTTAATTATAATAAAATTACAATCATATTATTTATTCAATTTTTTATAATTTAATATTGCATAATAAATATTAAATTTTTTTTATAATAAAATTTGAATATTTGTAATCTAATATAAATAATACCATATAATAAATATCAAATAATGACAGATATTATGTTATCATCTGATGGATACAAAATACCAATATGTAAATTGACTTCTCAAAATATTAAAAGAATAGAAAATGATTTAACAGTATGTCCCAAAACATCTGATTATGTTGATGATGTTATGAAATTTGCTATTTACACTAAGACTAATGATATGTATGTGGTGCCTAGATATTATGGAGTGAAAATATTTGGTAATCCAACAACTATTATGTTTAATCCAACTATGTATCAGATGCAATTTAGCGGACAACTTCGTGAATATCAAGAAGATATTGTTAAAAAGTGTTATGAACATATTATAAAATTTGGCGGTGGTCTTTTATCAGTTCCTTGTGGATTTGGTAAAACGGTTATGTCATTAAAAATAGCATCAATGCTTGGAGTAAAAACACTTATTGTGGTTGATAAATCTACTTTGCAAGAACAATGGGTTGATAGAATAAATTATTTCATCAAAGGTGTTGAGATTGGTATGATTCGTCAAAAACATGCTGATACAGAGGGAAAACAATTTGTTGTTGCGATGATTCAAAGTCTTAGTAAGAGAGATTATGGCGATATTTTTAAAGATTTTGGTTTTGTAATTTATGATGAAGCACATCATTCAGCTGCAAAAGTATTCTCACGAGCACTTGCCCGAACTGCCACACAGTATACGATGGCTTTATCTGCAACTCCATACAGAAATGATGGATTGATTCATATTATGCATTGGTATTTGGGAGATACAATTTATGAAAAAAAATTACAAACCAACAATCAGGTTATGGTTAAAATATTAAATTATTGCTCAACAGATAAATTATTTTCAGTCAAAACACAATGGTGTCGAGGCAAACAAACTATTGCTTGTCCAAAAATGATTACTAATTTGACACAAATAGATGAGAGAGATGACCATATTGTAAAATGTATTGATGTTTTGAGAAAAGACCCAAAAAGAAAAATCTTAATATTAAGTGCTCGAAAAGACCAACTTCGAGTTTTAAAAAGACGTGTAGATGATTATTTGGAAACAGATATATTGAGTGGAAAATTATTGGAAAATGAAGTTAATACATATATGTATACAGGTGATTTAAATAAATCAGATAGAGAAAAAGCACAAAAATACGCTGATATATTTTTTGCCACATATTCTATCGCTCAAGAAGGATTGGATATTGAAAGATTAAATACATTGGTGTTTGCTACACCTATTAAAGATGTTAAGCAAGCAGCAGGTAGAATTCTTCGTAAAGTTTTACAAGATGGAGATATACGACCAATGATAATTGATATGGCGGATAACTTATCTGTATTTGTTCGACATAGAATTGTAAGAGAAAAATTTTACAAGCAAAGCACATATGTTATCGAACACTATTATGCTGTAGATGATAAAATTTGTTCAGCTTCTGAGTATGCGGAAAATTCAGGAAAGTATGATTCAGATGATTCAAAACCAGATAGTTATGAGAAATTATTAGAAGTCAGACTTGTTTGTGCAATATCAAACAGTCAAGATACTCAAGGTAGTCAAGATAGTCAAGGCAATCAAACCATTCAGATATCTCAACCTATCAAAAAACCATTTGTAAGTATGTTTAGTAAAAAAAAACTTAATTAAAAAATTGATATTTTTTAAATATAAAGCCAACAATATATATCAAATAATCATAATTATGAGTAATAAAGAAATTTATAATAAAAACAGATTCTCACAACTTCCATGGATAGAAAAATATAGACCTACTCGAACACAAACATTATTATTATCTGACCAAATACGGGATAAAATTGATTCATATATTAGTAATAAAAATATTCCAAATATGTTACTTACTGGTTCTCCGGGTGTTGGTAAAACATCAACTATAAGATGTATTGCTTTAGAATTATATGGTAAATATTATAGTAAATATGTATTAGAAATTAATGCAAGTGATGATAGAGGCATCAAATCTGTTCAAAATGACATTATAAGTTTTTGTAAAAATAAATTATGTTATGCAAAAGATGATACAGATAAGTATCCAACATTTAAATTAATTATTATGGATGAAGCTGATAATATGATAGAAAGAGCTCAACAACAAATTAATACATTAATGGAAACATATATGGATGGTATTAGATTTGCTTTTACATCAAATAATTCATCGGAAATAATAGAATCCATACAAAGTAAATGTATGATTTTTAGATATATGGGATTACGTTCAGAACATATTGTTAAAAGACTTGAAGATATATGTATGATAGAAAAAGTTTCTTATGATAAATCGGCATTAAAATATTTATCAGATATGTCGGAAGGAGATATGAGAAATAGTATTAATATGTTACAATTATTGTATAATAAGAGTGGTTGTGCAAGAATGAAATATATTGATGAATTATGTGATCTTCCACAACCATATATGATAAGAGATATGTTTGATTGTATTATTAAATGTGATGCAAAAAGTGCATTCAGTATAGCAAATAATTTAAGAGATGATGGATATGGAGGATATGATATTATGTTGGGTATGATACATACATTAAAAAATGATATTTGTTCTCATATTCCGGAAGATATAAAAATAATATTATTAGAACCTATTTGTATGTCTGCATATAAAATATCAAAAGGAGTTGATTCAATGCTTCAAATAATAGGAACAATTGCAGAATTGATATTAATATTGGAAGCATACAAATCTTGAAATATTTTTTAGTATATTATAAAAATTGAAACATATTATAATTATAAATAAAGTAATTATAATATATTATACGATGAACAAACAATATTTATGCCAAATAGTTAGAAATATTCATGATAGCATTCATGATTTTATTCCAATAAGTAATTTTGCAAATTATATTATTGATAATCCAAAATTTCAGAGATTAAGAAAATTAAGACAACTCGGTACATGTCATTATGTTTTTCCAACCGCATCTCACACCAGATTTGAACATTCAGTAGGCACATATTATTTGGCAAAACAAGTATTGCAAACTATTTGTCAAAATGTTAACCAAGAAGATATATCTGATTATTTGAAGCAGATTCCAGAACTTATCAAATATTATCAATCACATCCTATAATATTAGACTCTTATGTGATTGAGTTGATTGCGATTGCTGGATTATGTCATGATATTGGACATGGACCATTCTCTCATGTTTTTGATGATGCATTTTTACCAGCAATTGGTTCAGATAATAAATTTTGTTCATCTCATGAAGAAAGGTCAGAACTACTTATTGAAATTATAATCAATCAATCAGAAGTATTATGCAATATAGTATCAGCAGATGAGATAAATTTCATCAAAACATTAATAAATCCAAAAGCACATCATACTGGATTTATCTATCAAATTATATCCAATACATCAAATGGATTGGATGTTGATAAATTTGATTACTTGTCTCGTGATATTAAGATGTTAAATTTTCAAGGTAAAATAGATGTTTGTCGATTAATCCGACATATTAGAGTTATTGATTGTAATATCACATATCCCAAACAAGCTCTTCCGGATATTTATAATTTGTATTATACGAGACATCAACTTCATCGTCAAATCTATTGTCATAAAGTAACTGTTAGCATACAATATATGATTATAGATATTATGAGATTGCTTGATACAATTATAAATTTTAGTAATTGGATTGATAATCCTGATAAGTTTTGTGATTTAACTGATGAATTTATTTTTGAGATTCCAAAATATATTAAGTTTCTTCCAAATCTATCAGATAAACAAAAAGAAAATTTAGAACAAGCTAATCAACTTATCAATAGATTATCATATAGAGATTTATATGTGTGTGTGGGATTTAGTGCAACTAGTCATCGAATAGATTTATTGGAGTTAAAAAAATATTTTGAATCTGATAATAATCTTATAATATATCAAAATAAAATTGGTTATGTGGGTGGTAATAAGACTAACCCGTTAGATAATATTAGTGTATTTTCAACTAAAGATGCAAAAGTATTATCTAAAGTTGATGCTATCAAACAATCAAAAACAAATATTACATCAATTATTCCAGAGAATTATCAAGAATATTTAACGATGATTTTTTACAAAGATAAAAATCAAACTCAAAAAATTCAACAAATTAAAGATATTTGTAAAGATTTTTTTATATAATAATAAAAAAATATTTGTTTATTATAATGGAATTTATAAAAAAAGAATTAAAAAATATTAGTATATTTATTGCAAACACAAAAGTAATAGAATTAGGTATTGCATTTATTATTAGCACACAAATAAATACTATTACATCATCTTTTGTAGATAATATTTTTTTACCATTAATTATTTTAATTATTGGGCAAGATAATATAAAAAATCTTGATGATTTATATTTTTCTATAAATGGAATTAAATTTAAATATGGAAATATAATATTAGTACTAATAAAATTTATATTACTTATTGTAATTATATATTATATAATTAATATTTTACAGAAAGGACTATTTTAAATTATATCAAAAAAATAATCAACATCCACTATAAAATTTGGTTATATGAGATAATGTTAATTTAGATTCCAGAAATATAGAAAAAATCTAAAATTTATAAAGATTATATCATTTACACCCTCGCACATTTAAAACGGCACAAAATAGCCAATAAAAATGAGTATTATTTTGTATCCTACTTAATTCATGTTATATATTTATCGCAATTGCACGACAAATATATAAAAAATATTTTTATAAAAATACAATATATTTTATAATATTATACACAAAATCATAATCCAACTACATTTATGCGTCGTCTTCCACAATAACCAACTTCTTTTTGGGTTTCACTACTTTTATTGTCTTTATATGTAAAATATATCATAATAGAGATAAAAATGCAGTTCAAAATATGTTGTATATAATAGAAACATTAAAGAGAACAGGAAAAAGACCTTTACAATTTACACGAGAAATAGTAGAGGCAAATTAAATTCATTCCCATTTCACGATGGTTCAGAAGTATTAATATTTCTGGAAGCTAAATTAACATTAGCTGATATAATCAAATTTTTATAGTGGGTGTTAAGATTATTTTTTTGATATAATTCGTGTCATTTAAAATAGTCCCCGCTGTAAAAATCCGACATATTAAAGTTATTGATTGTAATATTACATATCCCAAACAAGCTCTTCCGTATATTTATAATTTGTATTATACGAGACATCAACTTCATCGTCAAATCTATTGTCATAAAGTAACTGTTAGCATACAATATATGATTATAGATATTATAAGATTGCTTGATACAATTATAAATTTTAGTAATTGGATTGATGATCCTGATAAGTTTTGTGATTTGACTGATAAATTTATTTTTGAGATTCCAAAATAAAATTGGTTATGTGGGTGGTAATAAGACTAACCCGTTAGATAATATTAGTGTATTTTCAACTAAAGATGCAAAAGTATTATCTAAAGTTGATGCTATCAAACAATCAAAAACAAATATTACATCAATTATTCCAGAGAATTATCAAGAATATTTAACGATGATTTTTTACAAAGATAAAAATCAAACTCAAAAAATTCAACAAATTAAAGATATTTGTAAAGATTTTTTTATATAATAATAAAAAAATATTTGTTTATTATAATGGAATTTATAAAAAAAGAATTAAAAAATATTAGTATATTTATTGCAAACACAAAAGTAATAGAATTAGGTATTGCATTTATTATTAGCACACAAATAAATACTATTACATCATCTTTTGTAGATAATATTTTTTTACCATTAATTATTTTAATTATTGGGCAAGATAATATAAAAAATCTTGATGATTTATATTTTTCTATAAATGGAATTAAATTTAAATATGGAAATATAATATTAGTACTAATAAAATTTATATTACTTATTGTAATTATATATTATATAATTAATATTTTACAGAAAGGACTATTTTAAATTATATCAAAAAAATAATCAACATCCACTATAAAATTTGGTTATATGAGATAATGTTAATTTAGATTCCAGAAATATAGAAAAAATCTAAAATTTATAAAGATTATATCATTTACACCCTCGCACATTTAAAACGGCACAAAATAGCCAATAAAAATGAGTATTATTTTGTATCCTACTTAATTCATGTTATATATTTATCGCAATTGCACGACAAATATATAAAAAATATTTTTATAAAAATACAATATATTTTATAATATTATACACAAAATCATAATCCAACTACATTTATGCGTCGTCTTCCACAATAACCAACTTCTTTTTGGGTTTCACTACTTTTATTGTCTTTATATGTAAAATATATCATAATAGAGATAAAAATGCAGTTCAAAATATGTTGTATATAATAGAAACATTAAAGAGAACAGGAAAAAGACCTTTACAATTTACACGAGAAATAGTAGAGGCAAATTAAATTCATTCCCATTTCACGATGGTTCAGAAGTATTAATATTTCTGGAAGCTAAATTAACATTAGCTGATATAATCAAATTTTTATAGTGGGTGTTAAGATTATTTTTTTGATATAATTCGTGTCATTTAAAATAGTCCCCGCTGTAAAATCTTTATCTATTATTTGTAAAACATTTTCAGGAATATTTCTTAATCCACTAACATTTTGTGCTTCAAATCGATTTCTATCTAATGGAATTTTTTTATACTCAGCAAAATTTATTTTTGTTATTATACTCATATAATATTATAAGATAAAAAAATTGATTGTTTGATTGTATGACAAAAATACTTAAAATATCATCATAATACTATAATATGATGGCGGTTTCTAAGACATTTACAAGTTATCAATATGATGATTTTATCAAATATAAGGAACCAAATAATATGTTGCCACAAGAATTGGTAGAATATTGTGTGACAGAAACTAATAATTTGTCACCAGATATAAATATTTTTAGTGATTGTATGCGAGATATTATTAGTAGCATTACAAAAGGTGATAATCCAAATAATTTAATTTTTAGAAATCTTATTAAATCTTATATTAATACAATCAATCAATCTAATTATCCAGAGTATTTGCAAAAACTTAAAAATCTTGAATTTTCTTCATATGAAAATATTTATTGTTTGTGTAATGAACTTATTATTTGTGCAATTAGATTTCCAAGTGCAATTAAAGGTTTTACATTTCAAGAAGACCCAAAAGTAAAATCAATTCCTGAAATATGCACAGATATTGCTAAGCAATTTAGTTCATTTGAGATTCAAACTGATACCAAAAAAATTAAATTTTATGAAGAATTTATTAAAATTTGTCAAAAATATTTTAGTGATTTTGTTGATTTGAATAAAGCTATGGATGAGCATAATGAAAATACATCAGATAATTATAAAGGTTTTATGACATTTATTGGATTACTTTACTCCAGAGGTGTTATAAATATCAAAGTGGTGATTGAGTGTATGGATTTGGTTAAACGAACTCTATTTGCACATGTATGTGATAATCCTCATAATTCTGAGTCACACAAATGTACAGATTATACTAAAAAGCTAACCAATAATGCATGCAATAAATCAGTATGTTATTATGATTGTGAGAGTTGTATGATAGCAAGTGAGTCCAAACATACATCAGTAAGAAAACATACCGAATATGCAAATTTTCATAAGGGATATGAGCATTTGATTAATCATATGATTCATTCTTTAAAAACAAGAATTCCAGAATTATTGGATACTTTGCGAGAAAAAGAAGCCAATTTGAAGTTAGTTTTGAGTGATAATTGTGATAAATTTCTGCAGCAAGTTATTGTGGGAGTAAAATTCTCACTATTTTTACCATCTCATACTAATTTGGATGAAGTGTGTGAAGGATATGACCACTTATGCAAAGTAGTATGTGCGGAAGAGATTCCAAATGTGATCAAATCAATCAAAGCACAACAACAGAAGATATTGAATGAAGCTGTTCAGATAAATAAAAAATATGTATTAAATCTTACAGAGTATATGAATACAATTATTTGTAATCATCAAGATATGATATCTATGCAAACAAAATATATGACTTCTCATAAGTCTCAGCTGATTCCACCATTCAGACCATATATGATTATTACACATAATTCTATTGGAACACTATTAAATGAATTAGTTGATACTATTGAGAAATCAACATCTTATGTATTAAAAAAATATGAACCACAATCAGTAAGTATTGCAAAAAATAATTAATTTATAGATTGAAACATTGGTAAATGATCACTATAATTACATCTCATTAAAATATTTTTACCAGAATGATTATTTTTTATAAAACAGTGGTCTACTCTATTGTATGGAGTAGATTTTTTTCTAGTATATTTTTGTGAATGATAATTTTTATTTTGTAAATATTTAGTTTCTTCATCCATAAGAGTAAAATTAAAATCACCTATTATAATATCTGGTTCATACTTCAAAATTTTATCTATCATATTTATTCGCATAAGTGAATTAAATTTATTTATAATTTTATTATCTTCCTTATATATTTTATTATCTAAATTTAAATTTCTAAATCCTATTTCCAAATGCACACAAGCAATCACTCCAAAATCAGTATATAATATTATTATATTTCTATTAATTTTACTAGATTTTGTAATTATATCATAATTTATATTACTATCAAAATAATTATTATTATATGTTTTATTTAGATTATCAGCAATTTTAACTAATTCTTTTGAACTCAAAGATATATTTAAAATTATTTTTTTATTTATATATTTTTTATCTGATAATACAACTATTTGTAATTTATTTTTATCAGTTTTAGCAGAACCATTATACGCGTGTTCTATATAATTATAATATTTATGTAAATATTTTTTTAGTATATTGTTATATTGTTGTGATAATTCTTGTAATATAACTATATGATTATTTTTAACATATTTTATAATAATATTTATTATATTATTTTGATTTTGATATAGTGTAATATTAGAATTTAGATTAACAAAATTATGAATATTATATGACATTATATATTTTTTTTTAAGTTTTATAAATTTTGTTTCATTTTTTTTATAATATTTAATTTGTTTAAATTTATAATTAGATGGTTGATAATTATTTAATAAATTAAGTTTAGGTATAATTGGAATACCTTCATATTGCAGTATTTTTTTCCAATTTACCCAACATAATTTATCATCATAATCAAAATACATATTATCTAATAATGTATTATTTTTTAGTGTTATTTCTTCATGTATAAATACACCACCTACCTCTAAATCTGATTTAATTGCTCTTCTAATAATACCATGTATATTTTGATATTTTTGTAAAAATATTTTATATAATATTTGTTCATTATAATAAAAACTTTTATAAAGTTGTATATAAATTACTGGTTTTATATTATCAACTGTATCAATTTTACAATAATTAAATTGATATCCTAACTTATAATCATCAGTTGATACATTTATTTGATATTTATATTTATTATTATTATATATCAGATTTAGTTTTTCAGATAATGATATTCGGTATCCATGAATAATTCTAAAATCATTCAAAAAATTAGATTTTCCATAATTTTCAAAAAGTTCTGAGGGCATTGATTCTAACTCATTATATATTTTATCTAAATTTTGTAAATTAAACATATCTATCAGATAAATAGGTTTATCTATTGTAAATGATACTATCCCTCCCCACATAATTCTTGCTATAGCATAACATACATACTTATTTCCAAACCACGCTGGTTTATAAAGATTTTCTTTACAATATTCTTTAATTTGTTTTTCTGTTATAAAATATTCAAACGTTTTATATAATTTAGTTCCTTTTGGTATTACTCTCATAACAAAACCATCTATTATTTCTTCATATGACAAATCATATAATGATTGTTCTTTAACACAACTATTATTCATAATATATTTTTCCATTTCAATTAAATCTTTTGTTCCAATATATTTAGAAAAGGTTGATGCTAATAAAGGTTTTGCCTCTCTGTTTATAACAATAAAATCTTTAATATGTTGTGGTAATTTATTCAATTCTTCGCGTAAATTTGATGGTAATAAATTTATATCAATTTCATTTAATTTTTTTTTTATTATGTTATTCATATATATTTATTAGTAATATTATTTTTAATTACCAAATATAATAAAATTTTTTATATATTATATATTATATATTATAAATGACACGAATAAAATATATAAAAAAAATAGGTTTAAAAATTATAAAATATTATGATGAACCTAAAAATAATTACAATATTATGTCAGTTGCATATTTTTATATGAAGGATAGTTATAAATCAGACATTAATATATATTATAATGGTTTAATGAAATTAGTTGAAGATATAAAATTATTAGATGATAAATGGTATCTAAGAATATATTTTTCATTAATAGAAACAGAAGATACTGAAAATGGAAAAAAATTTGTTGAATTTATAGAATTATTGAAAAAAAATAAAAAAGTTCAAATGGTAGAATATTTTTTTAATGATCCTAGATTTGATAATTTGATTGGAACATCAGTTAGATTTTATCCATTATTTAATTTTAAAGATAATTCAAATATTAATATTGTTATAATATCTGATATAGATATTACAAGAAAAGATGAAACATTTAGAGCATATAAATATCTAAATAGAATATCTTTAGAAAATGTTAAAGTATTTTTTAATAATTCCTTATCATATTCTATAATAAAAATGTATGCTAAAACACAATATTTTTTTAAAACAAAATATATAATGATGGGAGGTACTATTTTATTTAATAATTATAAATGTTCTAAACATATATTTATTAATTTTTTAAATTCAATTATTATTGGTAAAAAGAATAATTATTATAAAATATTTTTATTATTAAATAAATATAAAAAAATAGATAGTAAATATTTTATACCATATGGAATGGATGAAATATTGTTACGATTTGTTTTAAAAAAATAATAAAAGATAAAATTAAATTTT
>Ga0209597_1000504_pt1 | contig 25843 bp, 22 predicted proteins | sample M_140625_MF_Meta_FD_187316 | JGI IMG/M metagenome (GOLD analysis project Ga0209597, IMG submission 187316) | Freshwater microbial communities from Lake Montjoie, Canada to study carbon cycling - M_140625_MF_MetaG (SPAdes) (version 2) | ecosystem: Environmental > Aquatic > Freshwater > Lake... | reverse complement strand
CCAGTTCGGACAGCTTTCGTTGCTTCGCCAAGTCGGCCGCGGCCGATAGTTGGGCAAAGGCCCGACCAAAACTCGAGAATCGCTGCCTCCAGCGGACATCGGCCGTCATGGACATACTTTGATGTTCTCAAGGAAACCCAATTCCCGCAGCACTTATTCCAGTACGGCGGGCGCCGCTCAGAGCCTGCAGGCTCTCAGGCGCGCAGGGTGGCACCGAGGGCCGATTGGAACACGCCGATGAGGCGATCGTGGGCGGCTTGGACTTCCTCGTCCTTCAAGGTGCGGTCGGCCGCCCGATAGGTGAACGAATAGGCCAGGCTCTTGTGTCCCTCGGGCACATGCTTGCCACGGAAGACATCGAAGAGTTCCACCGCCTCAAGGTTGTTCGGCTTGGCCTGTTTGACCGCGGCCAGGACTGCTTCGTGAGTGGTTGCCTCCGGCACGATCATCGCCACATCGCGCTGGATCGCCGGGAAGGCGGCCAGGGGCTTGAAGCTCCGGGTTGAATTTCCACGGGCCAGAAGGGTATCGAGGTCGAGTTCTGCCAGCAGGACCGCATCCCGTAAGTCGTACCGTTTGGCCAATGTCGGGAGTAGTTGACCCAATTGACCCAAAGGCAGTTTGCCGCCGAGGGTTACCGAGGCCGACTCGAGCATCAGCGCGGTGCTTTCCGGGCGGCGCGCATAGACCACGCCGCGGAGACCGAGCCGCTCGATGAGTTCTTCGACCAAGCCCTTAAGATCATAGACATCGGCCTTGGCATCCCGGTCAGCCCCGGACCAGAAGCGAGGATCTCGGGCACCGGTCAGTGCAATGGCCACGCGCCACCCTTCACGGGCCACCCCGTTCTGCAGACTGAAAACCCGGCCCATTTCGAACAACTGCACATCGCCATTGCGACGGCTGAGGTTGTGATTGAGCGAATCCAGAAGCCCTGGCAGCAACGAGGGCCGCAAGGCGTTCATGTCGCTGCTGAGGGGGTTGGCCAAAAGGACCACGTCCGGAGAGACCCACCGCGCAGCCGTGTCGGAAATGAGCGTCTGACCTTGAGCCTCGTCGAGACCCAAACCTGTCAGGATGCGCCGAACCTCAGCAAAACGGTCGTAGGTGGCATCGAAGGGATGCGCTCCCACTGCGCCTCGAGGCGTTGTGGACGGAATGCGATCAACCCCGAAGAGCCGGGCTACTTCTTCGACCAAATCCACCTCGCGCTTGAGATCCACGCGCCACGACGGCACACGCCAGACGGAGGTCGCCGATCCGCTGCCACTGCCTTGCCCCACTTCTTCGATGCCGAGCCCGGAGAGGAATTGAGCCTGAGTTTCGGAGGGAATCTCTACACCTAGAACGACCCGAGCTCGATCGTGTCTCAGCGTTAGTTCTTTGACTTGAGGCGGGTTCGGGAAGGCGTCGACAGCCGCGCCCGACATCGTGCCACCGGCGACTTCTAGCAAAAGTTGAACGCAACGACGGCCCGCCGACTCGGCCGCCTGGACATCGGCTCCGCGCTCAAAGCGGTAGCTCGCATCGGAGCGCAACGCCAACGACTTCGAGGTCCGACGAATGCCCGTCGGCGTGAAGTAGGCCGACTCGATGAGCACATCGGTGGTATCGTCTTGGATGCCTGAATGGAGCCCGCCCATGATGCCTGCCAGGGCGATGCCACCTGCGGCATCGGCGATGAGCAAGTTCTCCGGCTTGAGCGTGTGCTCGCGACCATCGAGGGTCGTGAACTTCTCACCGTCGGAGGCTCGGCGGATCACTACTTCAGCAACACCGGCCGCATTGGCCTGAATGCGTCGAAGATCAAAGGTGTGCAACGGTTGCCCCGTCTCCAGCATCACGTAGTTCGACACATCCACCACGTTGTTGATGCTGCGCAAACCCACCTTTTCGAGGCTCGACCGCAACCACGCCGGGCTGGGGCCGACCTTCAATCCGCGGATCACTCGGGCCGTATAGCGCGGGCACAACTCAGGGGCCTCGAGCCGGACGGAGGCCGACGCCGAAGTTCCTGAGGTCGCAGGCAAGGTCACCTGAGGCAGGCGCAGGGGGTTGCCGGTCACGGCGGCGATTTCGCGGGCAATGCCGATCACCGAGTTGAGGTCCGGACGGTTGGGGGTGACCTCGAGATCGAACACCACATCGCTGCCAGAAAGTCCCAGATAGGCGGCCAGCGGCTGACCCACCGTCGCATCCTCGCGCAGGATGAGCAGACCGTCTTCGCGGCGATGACCGATGGCCTCCGGATCAATGCCCAACTCCTCGTGGGAACACATCATGCCGTGGGATTCGACGCTGCGGATCTTGCCGACCTTGATGGTGAAGGGTTGGGTGTCGCCGGCCTTCAAGGGCAGCGAGGCTCCGGGAAGAATGAGCGGAATCTTATCTCCCGCCTTGAAGTTCTGTGCGCCGCAAACGATCTGACGCTCACCCTGGCCATCGGCGACCCGACAGACGGAGAGCTTGTCGGCGTTGGGATGTTTGTCGCGGGAAAGGACTTGAGCGACGACTACGCCATCGAATTGGCCGGTCAGGCGCTCAACGCCTTCGACCTCGAGACCCAGCAGCGTGAGACGCTCGGTGAGTTCTTCCGGGGTCCCGTTGAAGTCCACATAATTGCGGAGCCAGTTGAGGGTCACTTTCATGGGCAAAAAAGGTAGAGACGGAGGCGACTCGGGCTGGATGGGGACTTCAGAACTGCTTCAGGAAACGCACGTCGTTTTCGTACAGGAGGCGAATGTCAGTGATGCCGTAGCAGAGCATGGCGATGCGCTCGATGCCGAAGCCAAAGGCCCATCCGCTCCACACCTCGGGGTCGTAACCCACGTTCTCGAACACTTGCGGATGCACCATGCCGCAGCCGGCAATCTCCAACCACTCCTTGCCCAACTTGCGGACGAGGGCGTTGGTGAAATCGATCTCCAGGCTCGGCTCAGTGTAGCTGAAATAGTGGGGTCGGAAGCGCAGCTTAACGTCATTGCCCAGCACCTCCTTGAATACCGCCTCAACGGTGCCCTTGAGGTCGCTCACCGTGACATTGCGGTCCACGTAGAGACCTTCGATCTGGTGGAAGGTCGGGTTGTGCGTGGCATCGGCGTTGTCGCGACGGAAGACACGGCCCGGCACGACGATGCGAATCGGAGGCGGGGTCTTTTCCATGACCCGGATCTGGACGGAGCTGGTGTGTGTCCGCAGCAGTGGGCGCTCGGCGGTATCTAGGAAGAAGGTGTCTTGAGCGTCGCGTGCGGGATGATCCTTCGGCGTATTGAGCGCATCGAAACAATGGACCTCATCCTCGATCTCAGGACCATCTGCCACCGCGAAGCCTAGTTTGCGAAAGGCCCGGACGATGGAGTCGGTCACCTGGGTCAAGGGATGCAGGCGACCCAACGGGCGGCGACGGCCCGGCAACGTGAAATCGGCCGGATCTTTCGGCAGTGCCGCCTTGAGTTCTAAGACGCTGCGCACCTCGGCCAGAACGGCTTCCAACTCCTGCTTGGCAGCGTTGATTGCCTTGCCCGCCAGTGGGCGCTCTTCCTTGGGCAGCGAACCCAATTCCTTCATCAGAGCCGTGAATGCACCATCGGCTCCGAGAAATCGGCCCTTGGCCCGATCCAGGGCAGAGAGATCTGGCGCGGCCCGAAGTTCTTGCTGCGCGGCGGCGAGGATAGCGGGAAGGCGTTCTTGCAGGGACATGGCGGGAGGACTGTTCGGGGGAGCTTGTTTGCTAGGGGCGGGGTTCCGAAGAGATCCCTGGGCTAGGAGAGCCCTGGGACTTTGCCAAACAAAAGCCGGTGAAAGAAAAACGGGCGACCTTTGTCAAAAGGGCGCCCGCCTTGGGATTTCCAGTGGAGTGGATCTCTGGTTACGCCGAGCGGATGCTCAAGCCGCAACGGCATTGATCGTCGCAACAGCCTTGATCGTCGCGCCGGGCTTGCTCTTGAGGGCGGCCTGGGCCACTTCGACGAGCTTAAGAAAAGCGCTGGCGTCGGTCGCAGCGAGGTCAGCCAAAACCTTACGGTCGAGGGCGCATCCGGCGGCCTTGAGACCTTCCATGAAGCGGCTGTAGGTCAGACCAGCAGCACGGGCAGCCGCATTGATGCGGATCTGCCAGAGGTAGCGGAAGGTCCGCTTCTTGGTCTTGCGATCGCGGTACGAGTACTGCATGCCGTGATCGACGGCATCGCTGGCGTACCGGTAATGGCTGCTGCGGCGTAGGCGAAAGCCTTTCGCCAGCTTGAGCATCCTTTTACGACGTTTGCGAGAAGCGGGAGCGTTAGTGACGCGCATGGAAGTAGGCGGTTAAAAAGTTGGGGTGTTCAGTGAGAGAACGGCAGACATGCCTTGATCTTGTACACGTCGGTCTTGTGTACAAGCTTCGCAGTTCCCAGACGACGCCGCCGGTTGGCGTTCTTGCTGGAGAGCAGGTGGCGCTTTCCGGCGTGCTGGGTGAGCACCTTGCCGCTCGCGGTGATTTTGAACCGCTTAGAGACGGACTTCTTGGTTTTGATTCCCTTCGGACGACGCATAAAACTGGACCTTTTCGATAGGACGAAAGAGCGGAGAGCTTACGAGTGATGGCTCGCGGATCAAGCGGTATTTTGATGATCCTGAAGCCAATGACGGATTTGCTCAGGTTTTCGCTACTTTCTTCCGGTGATTTTCTTCCCGTTATTTCGCTCAAGAAGTTATCAGCCCAATTCTAATTTGGCGAGCAAACCTCACCGTTTGTTGGTCGACGGCATTGTCGCAGAGGATTTACTGGAGGTAGTCCCAGGATTCCACGGGGTTCCGCCTTTGATGATCGTCTTGGAATCGCCCAGAAGACCGGGCTTGGTGGTCACAGCTTCGCCCAGCATACGGCCACTGGTGTCCTTGAAGGTGGTCTTGGTCTGGCCTAGAAGACCGGGCTTGGTGGTCACAGCCTCTCCCAACCGATGACCGTTGGAATCCTTAAAGGTCGTCTTGGACTCACCCAGGGAATTCGGCTTTCGGGTGACTGCCTCACCCAGAGTTTTGCCCGAGGAGTCGCGGACCTTCGTGTGGGTATCACCCAAAAGATTCGGCTTGGTCGTGATGGCCTCGCCCACCTTTTGTCCGCGGAAATCCTGCAACTCAGTGCGTGTCTGCCCCAGCAAATCCGGCTTAGAAGTCTTGGCTCCTGATGGCTTGAACGACGTGTCGGCGGCGTGGACGGACATTGCTACAACGAAGGCCGACATCATCAGACAGCTCAGAGCAAAACGGATTTTCACGGGATTTTTAAGAACGACGATTCCCAACAGTCGCCGATCCATTTCCGGTGCGCAAGGGACTGGGATTCACGATGGAAAAGTAGAGACCGCGTTTCTTAGGGCCCCAATTACCAGCGTCACAGACCTACGTCACAGGTGATCGGTGGCTTCGGAGATATTCTGTCTCCTAACAAACCTCCCGGATCGGCGTGCTGCCATCCACTCCCCGCTGCCTGCGGATCTCCCGTTCTGCGGTGTGTCTTATGTCCTTTCCTTGTCGGGTCCTTCCTTGGCACCCGCCTCGCACTGCTCATAGCTCCGTTGGGCGGGGTCACTTCACTCGCCCAACGGTCACCCGAGGGTGCTATCGCGCCGTGCTGACTCTTTGCATTTTGCCTTCGCGATCGATTCAGTCCACTGTCAGCCTCGCTCAATGAACGCTCCCATCCGTGTCGCTGTCACCGGCGCTGCCGGTCAAATTGGCTACTCCCTCCTGTTCCGCATCGCCTCTGGCGCGATGTTCGGACCCGCTCAACCGGTCATCCTCCACCTGATCGAAATCGAACCTGCACTCAAGGCCCTCAGCGGCGTGGTGATGGAACTCGACGACTGCGCTTTCCCTCTGCTGCAAGGCGTGGTTCCGACCGCCAGCCTCGACGAAGGCTTCCGCGGCGTGAACTGGGCCCTGCTCGTGGGCAGCGTGCCCCGCAAGCAAGGCATGGAGCGCAAAGACCTGCTCGGCATCAACGGCAAGATCTTCACCGGTCAGGGCCAGGCCATCCAGCGCAACGCCGCGTCGGACATCCGCACGCTGGTCGTCGGCAACCCCTGCAATACGAACTGCCTCATCGCCATGAATGCGGCGCGGGAGATTGGTTCGGACCGCTGGTTCGCGATGACCATGCTTGACCAGAACCGCGCCAAGACACAGTTGGCTAAGAAGGCCGGTGTGCGCGTCGATCAGGTTTCCAACATCGCCATCTGGGGCAACCACAGCTCAACGATGTATCCCGATTTCTATCAGGCACGCATCGCCGGCCACGCCGCGACGGATGTCATCAACGACGAGGCTTGGTTCAAAGACTCGTTCATCCCAACAGTTCAAAAGCGTGGGGCAGCCATCATCGAGGCGCGTGGACTCAGTTCGGCGGCTTCGGCGGCCAATGCCGTGGTCGACACGGTGCGGGCCCTGACCACACCGACCCATCCCGACGACAGCTTCAGCGTCGCCGTCTGCTCCCAGGGCGACTACGGGATCGAGAAGGGGCTCATCTTCAGCCACCCGACCCGCAGCGACGGCCAGCGTTGGGAGATCATCCAAGGCGTGCCCATCAACGAATTCAGCCGCTCCAAGATCACGGCGACAGAGAATGAACTAAAGGAGGAGAAGTCCTTGGTGGCCGACTTGCTGCCGAAGGCCTAATTCCCCGGGAGGCCTTGTACAGGCCCTCTAAGCAAAACGCCCCAACCAATAGGTTGGGGCGTTTTGCGTTCGGATCCGACCTAAGCCGGATCCGGTATTGAGGGATCGTCGTCCCCGATCAGCCCAACTTGGCCAGAAGTTCTGCGTTGGTCTTATGCTTCTTGAGAGCGGCGATAAGGGTCTCCATGGCTTCCACCGGCTGGAGATCGGTCATCATGCGCCGTAGCTTGCGGATGGCATCGATCTGGTTGGGCGCAAAGAGCTTCTCTTCCTTACGGGTTCCCGACTTGGGAATGTCGATGGCCGGATAGATGCGACGCTCGGAGAGCTTCCGATCCAGAATAAGCTCCATGTTACCGGTGCCCTTGAACTCCTGGAAAATCAGCTCATCCATGCGGCTTCCCGTATCCACTAGCGCGGTGGCTAGAATGGTCAGCGAGCCGCCCTCCTCGACCTTGCGGGCCGAAGCGAACATCTTACGCGGAATTTCCAGAGCGCGGGCATCCACACCACCGGTCATGGTCCGGCCAGAGCCACCATGGACAGAATTGTAGGCACGGGCCACGCGGGTGATGGAATCGAGCAAGACGAAGACATCCTTGCCTGCCTCCACCATGCGACGGCAACGCTCGATCATCAACCGGCTCAGGCGCACGTGGGTCTCCAAGTCCTGGTCGTTGCTGGAAGCCACCACCTCGGCCTTCACACTGCGCTGGAAGTCGGTGACTTCCTCGGGCCGCTCATCAATGAGCAGGACCATGCAGTAAACCTCGGGATGGTTGGTGGTGATGGCGTTGCAAATCTGCTTGAGGATCGTGGTCTTGCCGGTGCGGGGGGGCGCAACGATCAGACCGCGGGTCCCTTTGCCGATGGGCGTCACGAGATCGATGATGCGGGTCTCGAGGCTATCGGGCGTGGTCTCGAGCTGAAACTTGTCGATCGGATCGATGGTGGTGAGATTCTCAAAGCGCATGGCGTGCAAATAGTCCTGATAGGACTTGCCATTGACTTCGATCACCTCGCGCATCTGAGGGCTGCTGCCTCGATGCGGCGGATTCACCGAGCACTTGACCTGACAACCTTCGCGCAGAGCCAGACGCTTGATGGAATCGGGCGTGAGAAACACGTCGGTCGGCTTTGGCGCGTAATTCCCCTTCGAGGAACGCAAGAATCCAAAACCTTTTTCGGACATCTCGAGCCAGCCTTCCATGATGACCGGCTCAGCCTGAGGCTGGGGAGGATTGCCACCCCTATTGTCACCTCGATTTTCAGCCTGGCCGCCCTGGTTGCCCTGGCCGCCACCTTGATAATTATTGCCCCCTTGTTGGTTGTAGCCGCGATTGCCGCCCTGTCCGCCGCCACCGCCACCGCCACCTCCCTGATTGTGGCGCTGCCCCTGATGGCCACCATGTCGCTGATGGTGACCGCCATGTCGACGTCCACCGCCGCCGCCGCCTTGACGGAAGCCACCTTGGCCGCCGCCCGGACGGAAGGTGCCTTGATGGCCTTGCTGACCTTGCGGCCCGCCTTGTTGGGGATTTCCCTGAAAACCAGAGGAATCTCCTCCGCTGGGGCGTGAGTCACCCGAATCGGGACCGTGGGCCGGTTGCGGTGATGGCGAAGGAGCCGGATTGGGCTCCTGAGACCGGGGAACAGATTCCTCCGGTGATTGCTGATTGCTCATGCGCTATGGTATGTCGGAAGAGTCCGGTCCCAGAAATGCGACAGAAGTAAGGGCCGCGGGAATGTTGACTTGGGGAAGCTGCGGGGAAGGAAAACTTCAACGCAGACGGACTTCAGACGCACAAAAATTAGAGCTGGTTCTGGGTGGGAGCAACAAATTTTAAAAAAAACTTTGTTTTTCATGTTTCCTTCCAAGGAAAGCCCGGTTGACTGCCCCGCAATGATGGTTCCACTGGCCTACGGACGCGGATGGCTTCCTGTAACGTTCCCCGACGATGCCACAACGGTGATCGAACCGCGCCCGACACCGCCCCTTCGGGACGAACACGCCTCCGTGCTGGCAGCGTTGGAAGCCCCAATCGGCGCCTCTCCATTGCAAGAGTGGCTCAAGCCGGGTTGTCGCATTTGCATTCTATTCACAGACATCACTCGGGCCACCCCCAACGATCGGCTGATTCCATGGCTTCTTGCCTATTTGGAAAGGGCCGGAGTGCAACGGGATCAAGTCACCCTGCTCTGCCAACTGGGCACCCACCGACCGTGCACCCGAGAAGAATTGGAGCACCTGCTCACGCCTGAAGTGGTGGCGAACTGGAGGGTTCTCAACCATGAACCCTTCAACCACGACGCGTGTGTCGCGCTCGGAACAACACGAACCGGCGTTCCAGCGTGGATTAATCGACACTGTGTGGAAGCCGATGTCCGCATCGTCACGGGGTTCATCGAACCTCATTTCTTCGCGGGGTTCAGCGGTGGCCCGAAAGGCATCATGCCGGGCGTGGCCCATGTGGACACCGTCATGAGCAACCACGGGGCTCAGAATTTGGGAAACCCCAAGGCCAGTTTCGGCCACTGCGAGGGGAATCCAGTGTGGGAAGAAATGCTGGAAATCGCCCAGCGCGTAGGGCCCAGTTTTCTGCTCAATGTCACACTGAACGATCGGAAGGAGATCACTGGTGTCTTCGCTGGCGAACTCGCCACGGCCCACCGGGCCGGACGCGAGACCGTGCGGCAGGCGGCCATGCAACCAGTCGATGCCCCATTCGAGGTGGTCGTTACCACTAATTCGGGATTCCCGCTGGACCAGAATTTGTATCAGGGAGTCAAAGGCATGTCTGCGGCGGCGCGGATTGTCCGCCAGGGCGGAACCATCATCCTCGCAGCGGAGTGTTCCGACGGGATACCCACAGGAAGCCCTTACGATCTCCTGCTGCGCGAGGAGTCCTCTATCGAGGGTGTCTTGGCTCGATTGGCAACACCGGGGTTTTCACAACCGGAACAGTGGCAGGCCCAACTTCAGGGCGTCGTTCAGAGCAAGGCTCGGGTCTTAGTGCATTCGAGCTTACCGGACGACTTGCTGCGAAGAGCACATCTAGAACCCTGTTCAGACATCGGCGAGGCTGTTCGGACCGCCCTCCTCCGCTACGGTCCCGGAGCACGCGTCGCGGTCCTTCCCCTCGGTCCACTGACTATTCCCTATTTGCAGTCGCACGAAGGCTAAGCGCATTGGCAACCGCAGCGTCTGGCGGTGCCTGTCCCTCGGGGTCCGTCTGCTGCAGGGGTAATTCTCGATTTGGACGGCAGGGATTTTGGCTCAACTGAGCCGCTTCAACCGAGATCGATTTGGGGAAGGCACATTTTTAATTGCGACCGACCGATGCGTGCGGCTTGACGATGGGGGGATCCCCTGCATAACGTCACGGCCGGTCGGTGGTCGTAGATCAATGGTAGATCCCCAGATTGTGATTCTGGTCGTTGCGGGTTCGAGTCCCGTCGGCCACCCCACCTCTCCTCGAGCCAACGGCTCAGGATTCAAAGTTCCGGTTCAATACGGTTCAATACGGTTCAATACGGTTCAATACGGTTCAATATTGTCTCAGTTCAGCAGCTTCTTTGAGCCCATGGCCCAATCAGCGAGTTGTGCCGGGCCTAGCCCCGAGCTGAACTGACTCACTTCTGATTCACCGCGGGCTGACTAAAATTCATACGGCCCCGAATAGGATGGGGTTCGAGCAGACTTCTTTAAATCCCCAGAGAGGCTTAATTCCCCAAAGAGTCCCCGCAAATCTATTCTCCACGAACTCTGGATTGGCCGACACCGCCGGCTGATTGCTACTTCTGCTCCGAGTACCAAGCCATCTGGATGTTCTCGAGAATCTTCTCGTTGGAAGCCTCCGGCTTGTCGCCGAATTCGGGAAGCTCGCAGACCATCTTGTGCAACTTCGGGAAGCTGAGCTTCAAGGGGTCTTGATCCGGAAACGCATCCATCAAGGCCCAGGCGATTTCTTCAGAATCTCTCCACGTCAGTTTCATAGGTCGGCGGAAGATGCCCTTGGATGGTTCCAAACGAAAGGGTCAGACCGAAAAATTCAGGTGACAACCTGTGAGCGCTTCCAAGGGGGACTCCGTCGGCAACCCTCGTCAATTCGTGGTCGGGCTCTGCGCCGAACGGCACCAAAGCTCGTAATGATACAACGCCGCCACGGCCAAGGAATGGCGGACACGCCCTCCAGTGACTAGCGTGGACATCTCAGAAATCGGAAACAGGCGCACCGCAATGTCTTCGGAGTCGTCCAACTCCAACTCGCCGACCCGCCGGCAATTCCGCACCAAGACCGTTCGACACCGATTGCTCTGGATGGCCGAATTGGGCAGCACGCAACCGATCTCGATGGCTCCGTCGCCCGCATAGCCAGTTTCTTCCCGCAATTCCCGGAGGCCGGCAGCCACGGAATCGATCTCGCCTGGGTCCATGATGCCGCCAGGAACCTCCAATTCCACCGATGCCACGCCATGCCGAAACTGCTCCACCAAAATCAGTTCATTCTCTGCGGTGATGGCGATGACATTCACCCAATCCGAACAATCCATCACATAGAAGTCCCGCTCCACCCCATTGCGCGGACTGCGACGCCTCACCGAACGGAGTTGGAAGATTCGGAAATTACCCAAGGATTGGGTCCCCAAATCCGGCCACGAGCGGATCTCACCGCTGAAATCTAGAGGACTCATGCCTGCGGGTCAGTCGTTGGAGCCTGGGACTGTGCTGCCCAACCGCCAGCCATCGCCCGCAGCAAGTGGCCAAGAGCCTCCTCGTAGGTACGACCTTTGGCCTCAGACAGTTGGCCTGCGCGTCGATGGAGTTGCAGGGCCATCTCCGGGCATTTGTCGGGCGGGCATCCGAATCCCTGAAGGATCGTGGCGATGGCGGTGAGGGTTTCAGCTTCCACAAAAAAGAAAAACGGCGGCAAGGAGTAACCCCAGCCGCCGCAAAGTATTCCGAAAGGCTACGACTACTTCAAGGTGGCGCGATCCACGATCTTGACGCTCTCCACACCCTGACGCTTGTCCGGGCGATCCTGGGCGCCGACCTTGGTCGTGGCCAACTTCTCCAGCACATCGTCGCCCTGGATAAGCTTGCCGAAGGCCGTGTACTGACGATCCAAGAAGCTCGGGTCGCCGTGGCAGATGAAGAACTGGCTGCCTGCAGAATCCGGATCCTGGGACCGGGCCATGGAGATCACGCCACGCTTGTGGGAGCGCTCGTTGAACTCGGCCTTGATCTTGTAGCCCGGGTCGCCGGTGCCCCAGCGGTTTTGCTTGGTATCGTCCTTGGTCAGCGGATCGCCGCCCTGAACCATGAAGCCCTTGATGATCCGGTGGAACGCGGTGCCATCGTAGAAGCCCTTTTTGGCCAAGGTTTTGAAATTCTCGACGGTCTTCGGGGCCACATCAGGCCAGAACTCGATGACCATGTCGCCGGCAACGGTCTTGATGACGGCGACCTCGTTGGTGGTGTTGCTCACTGGGGTTTCTTTTTTGTCAGTTTTGGTGGGAGCCGTGTCTTCGGCAGACACGGCGAGGCCGCAAAGAAGCGCGGCGGCCAGCGCGAAAAGGACTCGTTTCATGCTTCGCACAATGAACAACACGTCAGGCAGTCTGTCACGCCGAGAAACGCCACACCGTTGCCTCGGGCCTGGAATTCATCGGGCCGCCACCAGGAGCGCGGCTCCCAGCGCCATGATGCAGGCTCCAGTCAGCCGGCGAGCAAACTGGGTCTCACCAAAAAAGGCCCATCCCAAAAATACGCTCAGCACCGCGGACAACTGGAAGAATGACAATGCGATCCCTGTCGGCAGCTGATCCAGGACCATGAAGGTGCTGGCTTGCATCAGCCCCGTCGTCAACGCGAGCGCCAACCCAGCCGACAAACTGCTCAGGGCTACGGTCCCGGCTTGGGGACAGGCTGCGCGGGCTTTCCATGCAAACGGGGCAGCCACCAGAAAACCCAACAGCACCCACCCGGCAAAGGCCCGTACCGGATCGGAAACGGCCAACGCCCGTTTCAAGGTCACGGCCTCGGCGGCCGAGAATACCAGGGCCAGAAAACGTAGCTGAACACCACGATCCAGAAACAGTGCCCAAGGACGGCCGACCGAACCTGCCGTTCCACCCAGGAGAAGGCTACCCAAAAACACCAATCCCATGCCCACCCATTGCCAGCCCTCCGGCCGTTCCCCCAGCAGGAACCAACCCGGAACGAGGCTCACCCAGGGCTTGTAGGCATTAATGGGGCCCAACAGGGACAGGTCCGAACGCCGGACGGCCTCAATGATGAGCCAATTGGCCGCCACCGCTAGGGCGGCCGACAGCAAGCTCCACAACCAGAACTCCCCACTCAGCGAATCGCCAGCCCGAAGCAGGATCACCATGGCCACCGGACCCAGCACCCCATGCGTGAGCGCCAGCAGCACCGGCGCCGGCCATCCTCCTCCGGCCAAGGCCTTTTGGAGGGCGTTTGAGCACGGGTTGGAAATCACCCGGAGAGCGATTACCAGCCAGGGCGTCAGACCGGGAGCTCCCATGGTGCGGGATTTAGAGCGGAAGGCAGAGAGGCGCTTCTTTAACCCCGGTAGATTTAGCCCCGGTAAATCACCATCACTCCGAAGTCGGCCAGGAGCTTCTGGGTGGCGATATCGAGGTAGCTGTAGTTAATGGGGGTTATGCTCACGAGGGCTTGATCGCCGATCTTGTTGAGAAAGTCCGAAACCACTTCGTCGAACGTGTCCTTACCGACTTCCTTGCAGTCGGAATGACGGATGGTCTTCACCCGCATCCCCGGCTTCGACTCCTTGGCCGCCAGTTCCAGCGACTTGTTGGGCTTTTGGATGAGGGACTCGATCGGTTTCTGGGAGGCAGGAACCGCCATGCGTTTTTCATCACGCGGTGACGGAGTCGGGCCAGCGGTCCCCGTCAAAGCCGTCTGGTTCGGTACGGCGGCCGCAGTCGGCACGGTCACCGACTTTTGGCAGGTCGGGCAGTCGAATTGCTGACCGGCGGCGTCTTGGTCGACCTCGAGACTGAGGCCGCAATGGGGGCAGTTGAAAACAATGTCCATGGAATCACTCAAACGTTCGGGAAAGCTGCTTCAGTCGGGAAGCCAAGGGTGAGTTGGCCGGTGTTCGTGCCTTCACCGCGGCGTAAAGCCGACGGGCTTCGGCCGGGTTGTTGCGGACCAGCATTTGCGCGTAGTCGAGCTGGATGGCCGACAACCGAGGCTCGGGAACCCAAGCCCCATTCTGGTTCAGCCATTGACGGAGCGCCTGCGGACCGGCCTGCGTGGCGAGCGCCAACGAGGCCTCCAACGGCGGAGACAGGGTGGGCAGGGATTCATCGCCGCCCACCGGGGCAGCATTCTCCCGGGTATGTTCTCGGGCATGCTCGTCCGAGGGTATCGAACGGTAAACCAGCGAGATCCGGTAAACACCGAATCCCACCGTGGCTACCAACAAGAATAGCAGCACGAATTTCACGGAGCACACACTTCATCACCTACCTCCAAGATCCGCCAGTTACTCCCCAGGAATTCTCTGAATCCGGGCCCCAAGCTTCTGAAGTTTCAGCTCCATCCGCTCATAGCCGCGGTCGAGATGATAGACTCGGTGAACTTGAGTGCTGCCCTTGGCTGCAAGCCCAGCAATGACCAACGCCGCCGACGCCCGAAGATCAGAGGCCATCACCGGAGCGCCGCTCAGAGGTCGACCTCCTTTAACAATGGCACTGGGGCCCTCGATGGCAATATCCGCACCCAGACGCATGAGTTCCGAGGCATGCATGAATCGCGACTCGAAGATGCGCTCAGTGATGATGCTCGTCCCCGGAGCCTGACAGGCCAAGGCCATCAGTTGGGCCTGCATGTCGGTGGGAAAGCCGCTATACGGCATCGTGGTGATGTCGATGGGCTTGATGGAACCCGTGCCTCGGACCGTCAGCATTCCAGCCCCCCGGCGAATCTCCGCACCGGCCTCCTGGAGCTTGTCGAGGACTGCCCCGAGGTGATCGGCGCGGGCCCCGCGCAAGATCACTTCACCGCCGGTCGCCACAGCCACAGCTGCGAAGGTGCCGGCCTCGATGCGGTCAGCGATAACTTCGTGATCGGCACCGTGTAGCTCCTTCACCCCGTGGATGGTGATCGTCGGACTGCCCGCGCCGGTGATCTTTGCCCCCATGGAGATGAGGAAGTCGGCCAGATCCACCACTTCGGGCTCGCAGGCGGCACTCTCGATAACGGTGATACCGACGGCGAGTGTGGCGGCCATCATTAGGTTGGCGGTCCCTAAAACCGTGGGCCCCACGCGACCGCCGAGGAAGATCATTTGTCCTTCCAGACGCGGCGCATGGACCCGCACGTACCCTGCTTCCACCTCGACCTGAGCACCCAGACCACGCAATCCCTTGAGATGTAAATCGATGGGGCGCGTGCCGATGACGCAGCCTCCGGGCAATGACACCACCGCTTCCTTCAGGCGCGCCAAAAGAGGTCCAAGAATGCAGATCGATCCCCGCATCTTGCGGATCAATTCGTAATCACCGCGGCCGGAGATATTCGCGGCTCGGATGGTCAAGGTGCTGCCGTCCTGAGTCACCTCGGCTCCGAGGGATTGGAGAATCTTGACCATGAAGCCGACGTCACTGAGGTCGGGCACCCGACGGATGACGCAGGTTTCCGAGGTGAGCAACGTCGCCGCAAGGATGGGCAGCACGGCATTCTTCGAGCCGCTAATGGTCACTTCTCCGCTCAAGGGGAGTCCGCCTTCGATCAAGAAACTATCCATGGATTGAGGAACCGGAGATGCCCGCGGGGGTTGGTGGATTTAGATCGCACGGGCGGCCGATGGGTGAACGATGAGAATCCGCTCGCGCCCGCTCAAGTCTTTCTCTGGTGAAATCTCACCCCACCCCTCCTCGGTGAAGAGGCGGACCAGGGCCGCGCCCTGCCCATCCCCGAACTCCAGTAGGAGACAACCGGAGGCGCTCAACCAGTGCTGACCCAAACGGGCCAGGATGCGGTAGAACTCCAAACCGTCGACCCCACCGTCCAAGGCCAATCGAGGATCGTGGTCGCGCACCTCGGGATCCAATTGGGAGAGTTCGTCGGTGGGAATATACGGCGGGTTGGACACAATCAGGTCCAGATTTTGGAACTCAGTCGCGCCAAGACTTTTCAGGTCGCGATGCAAAAAAACAATGCCGTCGAATCCCAGCCGGGCCGCATTGGATCGGGCGATCCGCAAGGCCGCTTCCGAGACATCGATCGCTTGGACGGAAACCCCTGGAATCCCGGCCAGGGCCATCGCCAGGCAACCAGATCCCGTGCCGATATCGAGGGCCTTCAAAGCGCGACCCGCAATGCCACCGGCCCGCTGTCGAAGCCAATCCCGAGCCTTCAAGGCCAGTACCTCGGTCTCGGGCCTTGGCACCAGAACATCACTGGAGACTTCAATCTCCCATTCGAGAAACGGAGCCGTGCCCAAGATGTGTTGCAGCGGTTCCCGCTGGCAGCGGCGTCGCACCCAAGTCTCCAACTGTTGATGGTGCTCCAGCGAAACCAACGCATCACCCCGCAAACGCAACTGGACCGGGCTGGACCCGGTTAATTGCCATAGCATCCAGCACGCCTCAATTTCTCCGGACTCGATGCCGGCAGATTGAAGCGTTCTGGTGATCCACGACAAGGTGTCCCGAACGGTCATGTGAGTGGAAACTCGCCCGCACCCTGCCGGCTGTCGAGGCAATCGCCACCCTGAGCGCAACACTTCCGACACGCTTCCTCGGTTGGGAGATTGCTCTGAAAGCGCCGGTTCCTGGCTCAAACTGCGGTCGCCGGTCTCCCGGGGTTTGCAGCGCCCTCGGACGGACCGCTCGGAGATCGGTCCCTACCTCGGAAGTCATTGGGCTACATCCCAGAGTCCTACTACAAACCCAGCCTTATCCGTAAACCTCCGAGGTATGGCGATTTCTCCCAAAGCGCCAACGTCCGCAGACACGGACCATCGCAGACATGGACCACCGCAGGGCCAGACCGCTTGGAGATCAGTCCTTTCCAGGGAGCTCGATGGCTCCATCGGCATCCCTTCTCTTAGCCGGCATCACCCCTTTTTAGGTCGATGACCTCATCCCCTACCGCCAAGCCCATCCCGCAGGGTGTCAAAAGTTTTGAGGCAACAGGCGGAGATCTTTATAGCCGTTCGAGTCGTGCTTTTCAGCCCGAAGCAGCTCACGATTTTAACGTGCGCCGATACCTCTGCGATCTTCCATTCCTGATCCTCGTCGCAGTCGTTCTCGTCCTCCGATCCGGAGCCGAACCGGCCCCTCCTCCGCCGCCGACTTCGGTGTTCTCGGTCGCCGAGATCCTGCGACAAGACGGGGCAGGATTACCTACAATCTGGGGGCGCGAAGAGGGCTGGGAAGCACCTGCCTGGTATCGAATGTCGGTGCCGGCCGATGGGGCGGCCAAAACTGAACAACGACTGCAAGAGGCCCTCGAGGCCCTTCCCCATCTGTTTTTGAACCTGAAGAACGAAGATCTTTATGGCGAGGAGCGGGGGCTCTACCGGCATACCCAAGAATCCGGGGACGCCTGGGAACGGCCGGTCCAACTCACCTTTCGGACTTCCCCCCGCGGCCCGGGTTTTCAAGTTCAGGCCGGTCTGAGGATTCAGGGGGGATGGAATCGCCGTCCCAAGGAATCACCGAAGCATTCCTTCCGGGTCGTCTTCCGCACCCGCTACGGGCAACCCTCCCTCAAGAATGCGTTGTTCCCCGGGCAAGAGGGGGACCTTGATCAGTTCATTCTCCGCGCCGGCAACAATCACTCCTGGCTGCACTGGGACGGAAAGGAACGTCGGAGCGCCGACTACTTGCGAGACCCTTGGATGCGGGCGACCTATTCCGTGATGGGGCATTCGGCTTCCCGCAGTCGTCCCGTGCATTTGCATCTCAATGGCCTCTATTGGGGCATCTACGATTTGTGCGAACGCCCGGACGCTGGCTTCGCAGCCCGGACCTGGGGCGGTCGGAGCGTCGATTATGATGCGCGCAACGCCAACAAGGTGCTCTCCGGCGACACCATCGCCTGGGATCGGTTGATGAGGTTGATCAACGCTGGCATTACCAACGAGGTGACGGAGAAGGCCCTCCGCGCCGAGTTAGATGTACCTGCCTTCATCGATTTTATGCTGCTCAACCTGTACGGCGCCAACGGCGATTGGGACCGCGCATCCAATTGGTACGCAGCCCGGCGTCGGAATCCTCCAGGTCTCTGGCAGTTTCTAGTTTGGGATGGGGAGAGAACCCTCGAAAACCCGCAGGACAACCGCCTGCAAGACGACGACGACCAATCGCCGACCCGCATTTTTCAAAAGCTTCGACAGTCTCCAAACTTCTGCCGTGAGTTCGCAACCCGAGCCAGAAAGCACATGGCCCCAGGAGCCGCTCTTTCGGTCGATGCCGCGGCCGCCCGATACCGCTCGATGGCCGATCATTTGGAACCGGCCTTGTTTGCGGAGGCCTTGCGATGGGGCGACTACCGGAACCAAATTCATCGCTACAAGGAGGGGGCCTTCGAAACGTACACGGTCCAGGGACATTGGAAGCCGGAGGTCGAACGTATCGTCCAGCGCTATTTCCCGGCGCGCGTGGAAGCCTTCAAGTCACAACTCCGAGAGGTCGGACTTTACGAACCCTGACAGGATCAGCCCGGGACCCGACTTCCCTGCCCCTCCCCGGTCTCCTCGACAAACCAAGGGCCTTGGCCTGCTGTAAACGAATAGGCCGTGCGATCCATTAGAAACGGCCCGCACGGCCCCAATGCTTTCCGGAAGAACCGCGGGTCAGTCCTCGCTGAAGAGGTACTCGAGGTCGTCCTTCGTCAGATTGCTCGCAAAACCTTCCTCACCGAGCACGTCGGCGATGGTGGCCGACTTGCGCTGCTGAAGGTCCCAGATTTTTTCTTCCACGGTGCCCGGAGTGATCAACCGATAGGCCATCACGGTCTGGGTCTGGCCGATGCGGTGCGAGCGGTCGATGGCCTGCGCCTCGACGGCCGGGTTCCACCACGGATCGTACAACACCACGTAGCTGGCGTTGGTGAGGTTCAACCCCGTGCCCGCCGCGCGGAGCGACAAGAGGAACACGCAGGGATCCGGATCGGCCTGGAAGGCATTGACCACCTCCATACGCGCCTTGGTCTCGCCGGTCAGGATGTGAGTCTTGATGCCCCGCTCACGGCAGGCGGCCTCGAGGAGCTTGAGCATCTCCACGAACTGGGAGAAGAGTAGGATCTTGTTGCCGGAAGCCAAGATGGGCTCGAGCAACTCGAAGAGCGTCTCGGTCTTGCCCGAAACGCAGTCGTTGCCGACGAGCCTTGGATGGCAGCAAATCTGGCGCAGGCGGGTGAGGGCCGCCAAGACGTGCATCTTGGACTTGGCCACACCCTTCTCCTGCATGGTCTTCATTACCTGCTCGCGGCTGCGGCGCAGCTCGGCCAGGTACAGTTTGCGCTGATCGTCGTCCAACTCGCAGTCGCGGCGCTCCTCGATGCGGTCAGGCAGATCCTTGGCCACCTGCTTCTTGAGGCGGCGCAGCATGATCGGGCGGAGCTTGGCACTCAGGCGACGGCGCTTGGCCGAGCCATCCCATTCCGGACCATCGCCCTTGGCCTCGTAGACTTCATTGAAGTTCTGCTGGTTGCCCAAGTATCCCGGCTGCGAGAAGTCCACGATCGACCAGAGGTCGAGCATGCGGTTTTCCAGTGGGGTACCCGTGAGGGCCAAACGGTGATCGGCCTCGATCTCCTTCACAGCAACGGTCACCTGAGCTGTCGGGTTCTTGATGAATTGAGCCTCGTCGAGCACCAGTGCACGGAAGTGGAACTTGCCCAACTCTTCCAAGTCGCGCCGCAGGATGGCGTAGTTGGTGACCACAATATCGGCGTCGGGAATCTGCTTGCGCAGATTGTGTCGCTGCTGGCCCGACTGGAGTACCAGCACCTTGAGATTGGGGGCGAACTTCTCGGCCTCCCGGCGCCAGTTGTGCAGTACCGAGGCCGGACACAGGACCAACGACGGTTTTTTGTCTTTTTTAGCGGCATTCTCATGCAGCCAGGTGAGCCAAGCCAAGGTTTGGAGGGTTTTACCCAAGCCCATGTCGTCCGCCAGAATACCACCCAGACGAAGCCGGGTGAGGTTGGCCAAGAAGTTGAACCCCTCCTGCTGATAGGGTCGTAGCTCGGCGCAAATACTCGCCGGCAATTTCGTCTCGGGCACCCCCTTGAAATTGGCCAACTTGGCCCGCAATTCGGCAACCACCTTGTTGGCTCCAAGGGCATCCAAGGTTGTTTCATCCAACTGAGTCGCATGGACCAGGGACGTCTTCTGGGCGTCCGCCGAGAGACCTTCGAGCCCCAGGGTGGCTGCCATCTCATGGGCCTTGCGGTTGGCGTCGATGTCCAACTCCACCCAGCCGCCGTCAGGCAGCTTGACGAAGCGCGAGGTGGCCGCGGCCAGTCGTTCCAAGTCGGCCTTGGAAAGCTTCATGCCCTCGGCTTCCCACTCGGCGCTCACAGACAGCCAGTCGATACCAGAACCCTTGAGCACCAGCTTGGGCTTCACGAGCCGCCGATTGAGGAAGAGGCGCTGGAAGCTGGGGTTACCCAGGTAGTCAGCCTCCTTGGGGCGGTCAAACCACGCCGTGGCCAACTGAGACAGGCAGTTTTCATTGGCATCGAGCACCCAAAGACCTGGCTCCGGAGTAAACCAATCGGCCTGCTGCAGCCAATGGATCGCCGGCAACAGCCGAATATCGTCGAGGAGTTCCGGACGGTTTTCGGTTCCCTGACGCTCCACCACCCGAGTCCATTCGTGGCCGTTCCATTGCCACTCGGAAGCGTCCTTTTCGCTAATAGCCAAGAGACGGACGCGAACCACCTCGTCGGCCAGTTCGAAGGTAAACTGGGGACGGGCCGTATGGGTCTCGCACAGCTCGCTCCAATTGGCGTTGGGCTGCTCCTTGGCCTGGGTGCGGCGCAATTCGGTGAGCAGGCGCTGAGACAACCGCTTCACCGGCACCACCGGCCGTTGGGCCCATGGACCCAGCAGTGTGGCCGGAGGCGCGTGGCGCAGGACAAAGAATTCGTTGCCCACCAACACCAGCGGAGGCTCTCCGACGAAGAACTGACATTCCGGCAACGGCTGGTTCACCCCATTGGGCAGCGACAGCACGTGAGTAAAACTCATCTCGCCTTCGATGGTCTCCAATCGCGGCTTCAATTCGGCCACTCGTCCCACAAAATCAATGTTGGTCGCTTTGCCCAGCAGCTCAAGCCGCTGTCCGTGGGCCCACTTGGCAAGCCAGGTCAGCAAGTCCGGGCCGTCGAGCATCATGACCTCCCCCTCAGGCACCTTCTCCGACCAGTGACCATGCAACCAGTCGATCACCTGCCAGTCTTCGGCCGGGAAGAGTTCCGCCTCGTGAGCCGCACGAGTGCGCAAGTCGCACAGGTCCGAAACAAAGCGCTCTTTCTCGCCGGAACGGGAACGGAACAGGAAGAAATGGACGGCCAGACGCCACTGATTGGAGTTCTCGTCTTCCCGCTTCGGCTCACAAACGACCCGCAGGGCCGCACGAGGTGAATCCAGATGCGTGTGGTTAGGGGGGAAGAGCCAGTTCTCAAGCTCCTGAACGAAGCCGGTCTCCTTCTCAGTCTGTTCAACGGCCGCAAACTTTTCGAAGTTGGCGTACTGGAGCAATTCGGTCGGTAACGACCGATTGTTTCGCAGGAACAGCATGGCCACTTCCTCCAGACGGGGTTTGCCCGTCGAGGATTGCATTCGCGGCCACCATTCCGACTGACCGAAGTCCTTGCGGCTCAGGGAGAGCTTCTCGAGATAGTCATCCAGCAGCAGGAAGGCCCTCTGAGGATCCATGCAGGTGGCGAAGAGCTTCAGCACGCTCTCCCGTTCAGAGACCTTCTCCTTGGAGTCGGCCAGTTCGCGGCGCAAGTCCGCGAAAGAGCCGTAGGTCGTGTTGAGCACCTTGTGGTGCGCGTCGTATTTGGAACTGGCCGCCGATTTGATCGCAGGGCCCGCCTTCCTCACTATTCTCGCCATGTGTTTTTCCGGAGTCGCGCCGGATCGGATCCGTCACGTCCCTCAGGTTGTCCACAACAGACGCCTTTGCGGTCAATAGGAATCCCATTCATTGAAAAAGCTCATGAATCGCTGCCTTGACTAAGAAGACCCACTTCCTGGATTTGCAGCGCGGATCCAGCCCGTTACGCACCGCTTCGAGATGGGATTGTCAACAGAACCTCCTGCAGGGTTCCCTCTGACTCAGGGACGGAGGCCAATCCGATGCCATCGGTCGAGAGTGCGGGGCAACTCTTGGCGAGCGCCACCGAGGCGTACCCATTCCGCCTTGAGGACCTCGGCGCCCTGCCCCAACCCGAAGTGGGCCTCGGTGTCTGACTGGGATCGGTAGCCATCTCCGTTGACCCACCAATGACGACGGATGCCCTCCCGGGTGGTTACTTCCAAGTGGGAACCCGGAGCCGGAGCGTTCAGCCGATACCCAATCCAGTGTCCGTCGTTGACGGAACGATTGCGGAAGATCAACAGCCTCTGGCGAGTCACTGGCCATTGTTCGTAGGTCGTTAAAGCCAGGTCCATCCGGCCGTCTTCATCAAAATCGCCGGCCACCACATTGCGGCAATCCTCGGTCACTGCCACCCCAAGGATCCAAGCATTCTCGACGAAGGAGTCCCTGACCGTCTGGGTGAACAGTCGATTGGCCTGCCACCCACCGTAGGACTGCCGGGCGGCCCGACGCCGCTCATTGGCCTGCATGAAGTAGAGCTGGGCTGCCGGATCGGGAGTTGATCCGCCGACGTAGATATCGTGCTGCCAGAACTGACGTTCGAACTCAGATCGGCTTTCGAAGGTCTCATGCCCATTGACCAAATGAATGTCGTCTCGTCCGTCGTTGTTCCAATCCAACACCGCAGCCCCCCACGCCCAACCGGCCCGACGCAAGTCTTCAGAGAGCGGACTCAATTCCATCCCACGGCTTCTGGAACCGACGAAGAGCCGATTGCCATAAGTCATGGCCCCTCGATGCACCGTGTGTCCGGGAAACTCCGACCGACCTAGTCCTAAGGCGTCTAATTGCGAAGCCACCGGTGAGTCCATCCCCACCATGAGAAGATCGGGCAACGCGTCGTGATTGGCGTCCCAGACCACATGAGCCATTCCGAAGGCATGCCGCGTCAGGCCGAGTCCGGACGTCATGTCGGTGAAATGACCCCGCCCGTCGTTGCGATAGAAATCCAAGCCCGCGAAGTCGCTCACGTTGACGAGGTCCAAGTCGCCATCGCCATCGAGGTCGAGCCACGAGGCGCTGTAAGTGCGCCGATAACGCTTTGGCGCCAAACCGGAGACTTCGGTGATGTCCAGCCACTGGGTTCCGTCATTGCGCAACAGATAGGAAGGGAATCCATCGTTGGCATCGTAGTACGGTGTGGGGAACTGGCCGTTGACGAACGGCAACCGGTATTGGGTGATCCACAAATCGAGGTCACCGTCGCCATCGATGTCACCGGCGGTGATGGACTGCGGATGCCTGAGCTTGGCCGGAGCCACCCAGGCCTGACGCCACCCATCGCGTCCCCGAACCTGAACTCCGGAGGCATCCGCAACCACCACCTCTGTGGTCCCATCTCCGTCCAGATCGGCACGAACAATGGCTTTTACCCGGTCGGGCGGCCCCATATCGCCTGTCTCCCAGCGCCACCCTTCCCCGACACGAACGGCCGTGACCCCCGCCCCTGCCAAATGCAATTGAACTCCCCGCTCTGTGGTCTCCTTCAGTAGGGGGTCGGTGAAAAGTCCAACGCCATTGGTGGGAATCAGGAGGTCGGCCCAGGGCTCGAAAACCGGAACACCGCTCTGGACCGTTGGAGGCTGGCTGAGGCGATAGTTGCGAAGACGAGGTGTCTCACCGTCGGACCAATCCGACTCTGCGAGGAATCGCGCGGTCCAAATCGCTCGCGAGGCCTTCGCGTCAGTGGGCCCTTCAAGGACAACCTCCAACTCCAGATCGGCCAGAAATCCCGCCGTGAGTCCCTCGGTCTGCGGATTGAGGCGTACCCGCATTAATCGGACCTGCATCCAACGCAGAGAGTAACCCGCCGGTGCGGAAATACGCGCAGCCAGATTGGGCAGTACGCCGGCGTCGAGACTGCGGGCTCCCATCGCACGCTCCACCCCCAAGACCAACTCCTGCTCGATGCGGACCGCCAACTGAGTCGGATGCCAAACCTCGCGATCGGCCAATTCTTCTGCCTCACGGAGGGCCATGAAGCGGCGTGCCGCTGCGTCAGCCTGAGCCTCGAGCTGACGCCCATCGGGAGTCAGCGCAGGCCCTCGTCGCCAGAGGGCGATCGAACCCACCACCAGCAAGACTACCAACAGAATTGCCGTCCTCCGGTTCATGGATCGCAAAAAAAAGGGCGCCCGGGTTCTCCGGACGCCCGACTTCTGAGGAGACCAAAAACAAGACCTCAGCGGCCGTTGATAATCCGGGACAAATTGGCCCAAGCTTCTCGGGCGGAGGGATCGGAGTTCGAAGCCGCCATCAACTCATCCTGCAATTGCAGCATGCGAGCCCGCTTGTCGTCGGGCAGGGGGCGCATGGCACGGATTTTAGCTACTTCGGCGACTACAGCATCCCAGTTGCGCTTGGCCTCGGGAGCCGGAGCCGCCTCGGCAGGCGCTGAGGCAGCAGCCGGTGTCGTCTCGGCAGCCACCGGATCCGCTGCAGCCGGTGCGGAGGCCGAGGCGTCCTTATCCTTTTTTGAGCAGGCGGTCACCAAGCCCAACGACAACAGCAATAGCAGGCAATATTCGCGTTTCATGGCGTTCGAATGGTAACGAAGGCTGTTGTAGGATCAATTCTTGTAAGCCGGCCCGATCCAAACGTAGTTGTTGTCGTCTTTCTGGGGCATGGCCTTCAGACCTGCGGGCATGCCTTGAGGGGTCCCGCCTCCCATGATGGTGAAGTCGTTGAACCGGATGAAACTGGCGCTGCCATCCATGCGGCCAATGGACGACTGACCACCCCAGTTCTGATTGAGCACCCCGCGTTTATAGGCCGAAGCGCGGTGGCGCTGCGAAATGCCCTCGGTCGGTTGGTTGCCGGCGTCATTGAAGAGGAAGGGGTCCCCTTCGGCCGTCTCCCAGAATAAAATATCAAGAGGGCGGAAGGCGGAGAGCTTTCGGGCCTTGCCGGATTCAAAACCCTGGTATGCTCCCAGATCAATGATGCAGCCGTTGAACGTATAGCTGGTGATCTTAACGCTGCGGCCACCCCATTCATTCTTCTTGGAACCAGCGACTTCAGTGAGATCTTTGGGGCAGAAGAGCACCTTCGGGGTAGTAAGGAATCGTCCCAATTGCCCCATCATAAAAAAGGGCTGCTGCGCCAGGGACTTAGAGCCTGTGCTCAGCGGTACCTTGCTGTCACCTGCGCCATCGGGAATAGAAGCCGGGACGGCTTGGCCCGGAGTCTGGGAAGGGGCACTGCCGTCATTGACGGCAGAATAAGCCCAGCCGGTCTTGCAACCGGTGAGACCCCAGGTCGGGCCCGGAAGATCATCCTGGTTGTCGGAGGCAAACATATGCGAACTGAGCATGATTTGTTTGCAACCACTCAAGTCGATGGTCGACAAGGCCTTGTCTTTCGCCTTGGACAGGGCCGGCAGCAACATTCCGGCGAGAATTGCGATGATGGCGATGACCACCAACAACTCGATGAGGGTGAAGCCGTCGCGCTGGTTGCGCTCACGGCGAATGAGAGATGCAGGAGAGGGATTCATGCAAAAAGGTTTGTTGAGCGACAGTATATGGGGCTGGTGCAAATGAGGCGATCCGAGAGAAGAATCGTCAACGCTGGAGTTAGGTGCCAAACACCGGTTACCCGGGCAAGTGTCAAAACTTCAGATTCATACCTCAGGCACCGCCGGAGTGTACCGATCATTCAAAGCTAGAATCTTCACCACCGGGACAAAACAGTGAGACACCACAGAGGGTATTCGAGCGCTCAGAGATCGCCGTCCCCTGCCGACCACCACCAGTTGAGATCCGGCTCCGGAAAACCGTCCCCGGGC
>Ga0209597_1000502_pt1 | contig 25924 bp, 21 predicted proteins | sample M_140625_MF_Meta_FD_187316 | JGI IMG/M metagenome (GOLD analysis project Ga0209597, IMG submission 187316) | Freshwater microbial communities from Lake Montjoie, Canada to study carbon cycling - M_140625_MF_MetaG (SPAdes) (version 2) | ecosystem: Environmental > Aquatic > Freshwater > Lake... | reverse complement strand
ATTGGGTTATAAACCTGCTATCACGCTGGAAAAAGGATTAAAAGAATTAACTGATTGGTACTTTGAAAAACAAAAACAAAACATCTAAATGATAGCAATAGCAAAACCTTATTTAACTGCGGATGAAGCGCAGAACGCCTATGACACTATTTTAAGTGGTTGGGTAACTCAAGGACCAAAAGTACAAGAGTTTGAAGAAAAATTCGCAAAATATGTTGGCTCCAAATATGCAGTAGCTTTATCTAATTGTACTACAGCTTTACATTTAGCAATGGTTGTCTCAGGAATTAAAGATGGTGATGAAGTTATTTGCCCAAGTATGAGTTATGTGGCAACTGCCAATTGTATAAAGTATGTCAATGCTACTCCAGTATTTGCTGAAGTAAATGAATTTTACAACCTGGACGTTAAGGATGCGGAGAAGAAAATCACGCCGAAAACAAAAGCAATTCTTTTGGTTCACCAAATTGGAATGCCAGCCGACATTGATGCATTTAAGGCGCTTTGCGCTAAGCATAATTTACAGCTAATTGAAGATGCCGCTTGTTCCGCAGGCTCAGCCTATTATGGAAAAAAAATTGGCTCGCATGGGAATTTAACCTGTTTTTCTTTTCATCCGCGAAAAGTTATTACTACTGGAGATGGGGGAATGATTACGACTGATAACGAAGAGCATTACAAACGTCTGAAATTATTACGACAGCATGCCATGTCAGTGAATGACAGAGAAAGACATACTTCTACCAAACTTATTTTTGAAGACCATTTAGAAGTGGGTTATAACTATCGGATGACAGATATACAGGCAGCTGTAGGCATTAAACAATTAGAGAAACTTGACTTTATTATTGCCGAGCGGAGAAAGATCGCGGAACATTATAATAAAGCATTTAAAAATATTTCAGGTGTGCGTATCCCTGAAGAAAGAGAAAACTATTTTACGAATTACCAATCCTATGCGCTTTATTTGATACCAGAAGGAAAACTTACGCGCAACCAATTCATGGAACGAATGTTGGAAAAAGGTATTTCTACACGTCGCGGAATTATGACTTCTCATAGGGAATCTGCTTATAAAAACGAATCAAAAAACGTTTCTTTGCCGGAGTCGGAAAAATATGCAGATAATAGCGTGATCCTTCCTTTGTACTATCCAATGTCTTCCTCCGATATCGATACGGTTATAAAAGAAGTTCAATTACTTTTAAGTGGAGCGTAACTTTTCAATAATAAATAAGTTTCAGGTTATAATTGCAATCAGCTTTTTTATTGCGTTTTGCTTTTATTTTATTCCTTCAGGCAATCATGCAATTCGGATTCATGACACATTTGATGGTAATTTTTCAACGAGAGATGTACTTATCAAATCAGGCCATTTTTGGGATATGGATCCTACGGCTAAAGTTCCGGGTATAATGAATGGTTTACCAAGGGGTGTATTTCCAAAATTCACTGAATTAACAGGTTTGATGATGTACTTATTCGGTTCATTAAACGGATTTGCAATTACTTTTCTTATTGTAAGGCTCATCGGATTTTTCGGAATTTATTTATTTGGAAGAGATCATTTAAAAATCCTACCTGAACAAAAAGGATTACTTATTTTGTTTGCTGTGGTATTTGCCTGCTTACCCTTATTTGTTGTTCAGGGAGTTACCGTTACAGGTATTCCTCTTTTGCTTTGGGCATTTTACAATCTGATAAAGAAAGAGAAGATAAAATCATCTATTGTAATTTTTATAATTTTTGGGCTTTGGTCGCAGCTTGTTTTAGTCGGATTTCATATTATTTTAATTCTGGGGATTTTAGCAGTTTATTATTCTATTAAAACTAAAAAAATTCTATGGATCACTTTTATTTCTTTGATGATCTTAGCTTTTACTTATATTTCTGCAGACTACATGCTCTTTTATCTTCATGGAATTGCTAAAGGCTTCGAATCTTCACGCGGAAGTTTTGAAAAAGAATTAAGTTTAAATTTTAAAGGTGTTATTGGAGGTACTGTGATAAGTTTTTTCACTGGCGACTATAGCACAGCAAATTATTTTGGTTATATCTTTCTGCCATTCGTTCTTTATTATTTATTTCTTCGCTTTAAAGAAAAGGAGAATGATTCCTTTAATTTCGGCGTTATCTTTTTTTGTGTTGTTCTAGTCTCTTCATTTCTCATTAATTTATTAGACTGGAAAGGCTTTGCTTTTTTTTATGAAAAATTCAGCTTTGCCAATACTTTTAATTTTAAACGATTCACAAATATTTTACCGGGTTTTTTTTTTATAATGCTAAGCATAATGGTCTTTAAAATAAACCCTCAGTATAAGAAATCAAGCTTTGTATTCAGTAGCTTTTTTATCTTGACTTTACTTGTATTTATCTGGCGCGGTAATATCAGTTACAATAATAGTGGTTTTAATAACATAGGTATAAAGATTGAAAAAGAAGAGGTCGTTACTTTTAATCAATTTTTCGACCCTAGACTTTATCATGAAATAAAAATGGAAATGGGGAAAGACTCTATCACAAATTTAATTCATTTTGGTTTATCGCCATCGCCTTCAAAATATGCTGGCATACCTGTGTTGGATGATTATCAGGGCGATTATCCAAAGGATTACAAAATTGAGTTCAGAAAAATCATTGAAAAAGAATTAAATAAATCTAAAAAGTTGGAAAAGTATTTTGATGAATGGGGGTCAAGGTGTTATTTATATTCAGCAAAAACATTTGAAAATAAATTAGAATTAAAAAACGGCATGTTATATCAGCCCGAGCTTTCTATTAATACTTCTCAGCTCAAAGCGATGAACTGTCTCTATATTCTCTCTTCTGTCATTATTGGTAATTCCGTTGAGCTAAAACTTGCTCTTCAAAAAGTCATGGTAAGTAACGTTGATAGAAAAACAATTCTCTTATATAAAATAATATCTTAATCTAAATAATAAAACTAAAATTATGCTTGATTTAAACGGAAAGTCGATACTTATTACCGGAGGAACTGGATCTTTAGGCAAACAACTTACAAAAACAATTTTAGAGCGCTGGCCAAAAGTAAAGCGCCTTGTCATATTTTCACGCGACGAACAAAAACAGTTTCAAATGAATATGGAATATCCTTCCGTTCCCGGAGGAAATATTCGTTATTTTATTGGCGACGTGCGAGATTTTGATCGTATGAAAAAAGCATTTGCAGGCGTGAATTACATTATACATGCTGCAGCAATGAAACACGTTCACATTGCAGAATACAATCCAATAGAATGCGTTAAAACAAATGTTTTAGGTGCTGAGAACGTTATTAACGCCGCTCTTGAAATGGGTGTTGAAAATGTTGTAGCGCTCTCTACCGACAAAGCCGCTGCGCCAATAAACTTATACGGAGCTACTAAATTATGTTCCGATAAACTATTTGTAGCCGCCAATAACATTAAAGGATGGAACAATATTAAATTTTCTGTAGTGCGTTACGGAAACGTAATGGGTTCAAATGGGTCCGTTATACCATTTTTTATTCAAAAGAAAAAAACAGGCGTTATACCGATAACAGACCCTAATATGACTCGCTTCAACATTTCTTTACAGGAAGGGGCTGACCTCGTTCTTCATGCCTTAGAACACGCCTGGGGCGGAGAAATTTACGTTCCTAAAATTCCTTCTTATAAAATTACCGAAGTTGCAAAAGCGATTGCACCAGAATGCAAAATTGAAATTGTTGGTATTAGGCCGGGAGAAAAAGTTCATGAGGAAATGATTACTGAATCCGATTCGTTTAGTACTTACGATTTAGGAAAATATTATGTGATTTTACCGCAATTTACAAATTGGAATTTACAAGAGTATATAAAAGAATTTACTGCAAAAAAAGTAGAAGAAGGATTTCAATTCAATTCCGGAAAAAATACCGATTGGATTAACGCCGCTGATATTCAAGAGTTAATTAAAAAACATATTGATCCCGATTTTAAAGCTTAGAAACGCTTATTTTAAATGATTAGCAAGCGTATAGTTTTAGGTACAGTTCAATTTGGTTTAGACTATGGAATTAACAACACCCAAGGAGAAATTCAAAAGGGAGAAGCATTTGATATTCTTAAATTTGCACATCAAAATGGCGTGGATACCTTGGATACAGCAGCGGCATACGGATCTGCTGAATCTAAACTAGGTGAGTTTTTTCTTGAAAACAAGAGTTTTAACTTCAAAATTATTTCCAAATCACCTCCGAAACAAGAAATATCAGAAACTTCTTTACAAAGCTCGCTCACAAAATTAAATATTAAAGAATTATATGGATACTTGGCGCATGACTTTTCTATTTTTAATAATGATGTAAAGCTCATACAAAAGTTTATAGATTTAAAAAAAACGGGTTTAGTTAAAAAAATCGGCTTCTCTTTATATTATCCAAACGATTTAAAATTTCTTCTTGACAACAACATCAACTTCGATATTTTACAAATACCTTATAATATTTTTGACCAGCGCTTTGGTGATTGGTTTAACCTCTTAAAAGGGAAAAACGTTGAAATCCATATTCGCTCTTGTTTTTTACAAGGACTTGTTTTTATGGATTCCGAAAAACTCCCCAAAAAACTCATCGAACTTACTTCAAAATTAAAAAAATTACACGCTATTAGTCAAGATACTCAAATTCCAATTAATGCCCTATGCATTGGCTTTTGCTTATCTAATCCTTCCATTGACAAACTAGTTCTTGGGATTGACAGTCTGGAAGATTTAAAGATGAATGTTTTAAATGTTAATGAAAATATAGAAAAAGAAATATTAGATCAGCTTTATTCTTTAAAAGAAACAAATGAAAAGTTAATTTTACCTGTAAATTGGCAATTATGAACCTATTCAACTTAGATAAAAAAGTAGCAATTGTTACCGGCGGTTACGGCCACTTAGGAACAGCAATGTGTAAGGCACTTGTTGAAATGGGAGCCACAGTTATAGTTGCAGCCCGCGATCAGGCGAAATATGAAAAAGTATTTTCAGATTCCGAAAAAACAAAAATTAAATTTAGCGAACTCGATATCACAAAAGATAACTCGATTCAATCGTGTTTTGCTAACGTTAATAAGGTTTACGGTTCAATAGATATATTAGTCAATAATGCCATCTCATTAAAAAGCGGAATCCCTGCTGAAGTTTCAAGAGAAGACTGGAACTACTCATTAGATGGCTTGCTCGCCAGTTTAAATTCCTGTATTCGTTGTGTTAGTCCTTTCATGGAAAAAAAGAATGGTAAAATCATCAATATTTCTTCTATGTATGGAATTATATCTCCCGACTTTTTAATTTATGATGAACACCCCGAGTTTTTTAATTCAGCTCAATATGGCGCTTCAAAAGCCGCAGTCATTCAACTTACCCGTTATTATGCCAACTATTTAGCCTCTAAAAACATCAGAGTCAATTGCATTACCCCAGGGCCTTTTCCATCTGAGCAGGTTCAAAAAACGGATGCATTTATTAAAAAACTAGTCAATAAAGTACCTCTGAAACGTATCGGAAAACCCGAAGACCTTAATGGCACTCTGCTTTTGCTCGCTTCCGAAGCCTCCTCTTTTATTACAGGGCAAAATATAATTATCGATGGTGGCTGGACAATAGTATAACAGATAAAAAAATAAAATGCGTATTTTTAAAAATAAATCGAAACAACAAAATGGAAAATAACTGGAGAATCTGGAACAAAGACGATAAAGTTGAACTAAGAACCTATCAGCGCGCGGTTGGTGAATTACCCGAAATGGAATCTGCCAAACAGCTTGTAAATGTAATGAGGTCTTTATATAAACCGGGAATGAGTGTTCTTGATTTCGGTTGCGCCGCAGGCCATTATTATAATTCAGTTAAACAACTGGATGCGAATATTGATTATACAGGTGCCGATGCTACCAAAAAATATATTGAATTCGCAAGCAATCATTTTAAAGGGACATCCGCCAAATTTCGGGAAGCTGATCTTTTTGATGAGAAAAATGATTTAGGACAATTTGATATTGTGTATTGCTGCAATGTTTTATTGCATCTTCCTGATTTCAGAACACCGATACGTACTTTATTAAACCGTTCGAAAAAATATGTTATTATCCGCTCACTTATTTCTGATACTACTTTACTTTCGCGTTATTTATACACCGATGATTTTGATAAAGAAGGTAATCCAACCAATTTCGTTCATCAGAATACTTACAGTAAATCCTTATTGGAATCTTACGTTAAATCACTAGGCAATTACAAAGTGACTTTTCTGGTAGATAAATTTGACGCTACTCAGATAAATAAAGAACACAAAGATTTTGACTCTAAAATTAAAGGTGTGACAATTGTAAAAGACAATATGCAAATTGTAGGAAGTCTTTTATTTAACTGGAACTGGATGGTTATTGAGAAACTTTAATGAAGCGTTACAATATTATAGAGGTTGCAAATACACACGGTGGGAATCCGGATTATGTTTTTGAATTACTAAAAGAATTCAGTGATATCGACAAAAAAGAACACACCGGCATAAAGTTTCAGCCTTTTCATTATGATGGAATTGCATTAAAAGATTTTGAATATTATGCAGTTTATCAAAATTTGTATTTTTCTCCGCAACAATGGAAAGAAATAATTGATATCTCCAATGTAACTAAAGAGGTTTGGCTGGATATTTTTGATAAATACGGTACACAAATTTTTGAACTCAACAAGTTAAAAATTGCAGGCATTAAACTTCAAACATCGGTACTCGAAAATCGTGAGGTTATAAACGAATTAACTCGAATTGGTTTATCTAATCAGAAACTCATCATTAATATTGCAGGTCGTGAATTAAATGAAATAAGTGAATACATTACTTATTTCGAAACCAATGTTAAGCCAAAGGAGCTTTTACTTGAAGTTGGTTTTCAGGCCTACCCTACCGAGTTTCAGGATAGTGGTTTGGGCAAAATTAAAGTCATAAAATCTAAATTCAATAAAAAAATTGTATTTGCAGATCATATTGACGGTGCTCACTCTGATGCTTTGCTACTGCCATTATTAGCGGTTGTTGAAGGCGCCGATGTCATAGAAAAACATGTGATGCACAGCAGCCTCGAAACTAAATATGATAAATTCTCAAGCATTTCACGTTCAAAATTTGATGAAATTATTGTTGAACAAAAACGTTATGAGGATTTACTGAATCAGCCTTTTATAAACGACAGAGAAAAAAAATATTTAGAAAAATCTAATCAGATTCCTGTATTAAATAAATCTTTTTCAAATGGGCAAGCCATTCACGCCAATGATTTGTCTTTTAAAAGAACAGCGCAAACCGGAATGCTTTTTTCTGAATTGAAAAATAAGCTAAGCGGCCGTTTTGTAACTACAAAAGCTATCAATGAACATAGCACCATTCAGAAGGGCGATTTAAGAAAACTGAAAATTGCAGTAATTATAGCAGCTCGCTTAAAATCGTCGCGCTTAAAAGAAAAAGCCAAAGCTAAAATTGGGGACATAAGTTCAGTTGAACTTTGCATAAAAAACGCATTACGTTTTAAAGATATTGATTACACTATTTTAGCAACATCTACTTCAGCGCAAGATGCTGAACTTCAAAATTACACCTATAGTAAAGATGTTATTTTTTATAAAGGCGATCCTGAAGATGTTATTCAGAGATACCTTGATATTGTTAGAAAAATGAATATTGATATTGTGATTCGTGTAACCGGCGACAACCCATACATTTCAGCCGATGTAGCCGAAATTTTAATACAATCGCATTTAGATACAGGGGCAGACTACACTTCGGGCAAAGAAGCTGCAGTGGGCACGAATCTTGAAATCATTAATACCACGGCCTTAGAAAAAGTAAAAAAATATTTTGCAAAGGCAGATTATTCAGAATATATGACTTGGTATTTTATTAATAATCCTGAGCATTTTAAACTGAATTACGTTGATCTTCCAAAACAATGGGTTAGAAATTACAGACTGACACTTGATCATCAGGAAGATTTAGATATGTATACTATTATTGAAAATCATTTCAAAAAAAATGAGATTGATTTTTCTATTCAAGAATTAATGAACTTTTTAGATTCTAATCCTGATGTGGCAAAAATGAATGCGCATATTGGTTTAAAATTCAAAACCGATCAATCGCTGATTGATACCTTAAATACTTGCACCAAAATTCCTTCGGATGTTAAACTATGACCTAGCAATAAGGGCTGATGGTAATTCAAGTATTGGAATAGGTCACATACATAGAACTCTGGCTCTTGCCTCCTATTTAAAGTGCCATTTCAATATTACTTTTTACGCATGCAATTCTGATACTTTGGTTGAAGAACTTATCACTAAAAATGGCTTTTCATTTATTAAACTGAATGCCGAAAATGAATTTTTAAAACACATTAACAAAACAACAATTGTTGTGCTCGACGGTTATGATTTCAACACTTCTTATCAGCAAGTTATTAAATATAATACAAATAAACTGGTGGTGATTGATGATCTAAACCAAGGCGTTCAAATAGCTGACGTAGTTTTAAACCATGGCTACACGACATCTCCGAACCATTTTAAGCTATCTAAAAACACTGCACTTTATTCAGGGCTTCCATACGTAATACTAAAACAGGAATTTTTAAATCAGAGTTCTCATTCACCAAAAAACAACAGCAAAAAAGTATTAGTTTGTATTGGCGGAACTGATCCAAATAATTACTCAGAGAAAATTATTTCAGAATTGCTTGATAAAACTACAAAAGACATTTCACTCATCACCTATCCTATTAATCCGAATTTTGAAAAGCTAAAACAAATTGCAGATAAAAATAAAAAACGCCTGCACTTACATTTTTCCCTTTCAACCGTAGAAATGATTAAACTTATTTCCGAAAATGATATCGCCATTCTTCAGCCGAGCAATATCGCCCTGGAGGCGGCCAGTCTTGGCATTTATATCAACTTAATACAAACAGCCGATAATCAGAAATACATTCATGGCACTCTTTTAAAAACCAAATGTGCTGCGGATATTAATCTTGAAACATTAGCTTATTGCATTAACTCCATTTCAATTGATCAAATTAATTCTCAAATCGATAAACAAAAAAACATCTTTGATAAAAAATCACCGGAGCGAATTTTATCCATTTTCAATTCATTGTTTTTAAAGGTGCGTCGCGCTTCTGAAAACGACGCCGATCTTATTTTTAAATTGTCCAACGACAAGCTAACGCGTGAAAATTCATACAGCCAATCGGAAATTGATCATGCTTCACATGTAAACTGGTTTCACCAAAAATTAAACGATAACACTTGCTGTTTTCTTATCATAGAGTTCGAAGGTGTTCCTGCAGGCACTGTCAGGTTTGACATCAAAGAAGATGAAACCGTTGTTGGGATCAATGTTTCGCCGGCATTTCGTGGCAAAAAAATATCGGTTCCGATGCTTCAGTTGGCCTGTGGTTATTTTTTTAATCATTTTAAAGAAACATCTATCTCCGCTTATATAAAGAAAAGTAATTCGGCATCGCTTAAAAGTTTCGCAAACAGTGGTTTTGAAATAATTGATTTAAAAATATATTTTGGTGCAGAGAGTTACCGGCTAATTAAAAAGAAATGAAAGAAACAGTAAAAATTGGCAATATAGAAATTGGTGATAATTACAAGCCATTTATAATTGCCGAAATGAGTGGTAATCATAACCAGTCGTTAGACAGGGCCCTGGCACTTGTTGATGCCGCCGCAGAAGCCGGTGCTCATGCTTTAAAGCTGCAAACCTACACCGCCGATACAATTACAATGAAAGGCGCTTACAAAATTGAAGATGCCAATTCCTTATGGAACGGGAAAGAATTACACGACCTCTACAAACAAGCTTACACCCCATGGAATTGGCATGAAGCTATTTTTAATCGCGCTAAAGAAAAGGGCATGCTGGCCTTTAGTTCACCTTTTGATGAAAGCTCTGTCGATTTTCTTGAAAAATTAAATGTTCCTTGTTACAAAATTGCTTCTTTTGAAAATACTCACCATCCTTTACTAAAAAAAGTGGCAAAAACAGGCAAGCCTGTTATTATGTCGACAGGAGTTTCAACTTTAGAAGATATTGAAGAAAGTATAAAAGTTTTAAGAGACGCTGGTTGCAAGCAATTAATAATTTTGAAATGTACCAGCACTTATCCAGCGACTCCCGAGAACACGAATTTAAATACCATACCAAAATTAAAAGAGTTATTTAATTGTATTGTTGGCTTATCCGATCACACCATGGGAATTGGCGCTTCCGTCGCTGCTGTTGCATTAGGAGCCAGAGTAATTGAAAAACATTTTACTTTGCATAGAGCTGACGGTGGTGTTGATAGTGCCTTTTCGCTTGAACCTAAAGAATTAAAGTCTTTGGTTGAAGAAACAGATAGGGCATTTTTATCCTTAGGAAATATTTTTATTGGATTACAGGAATGCGAAAAAGAATCTTTAAAATTCAAACGCTCTATTTATGTCTCAAAAGACATTAAAGAAGGTGAATATATAACAGAAGAAAATATACGTGTTATAAGACCAGCTTTTGGATTAGCTCCAAAATTTTATGAAGATGCTATAGGTAAAAAAGCGGTAAAAAATTTAAAATCAGGATCACCTTTATTAAAAGATGATTTAATTTCGTAATGTTAAAATTCTTCTCCTTATACCATCTTGCTTTATTGAAATATTTGCTTGGAACAAGGTTGAAAAATTCTGCTTTCGACCAATCTGTAAATACTTTTTTTAACCATCAATCGTTTCGATTTCCTAAAAAAGCGACTGCAGATTACCTGATTGTTTTAAGAATAGTTAAGTGGATAATTTTTTCACAATTTAAGCGCGAGCGAAATTATAGAAGTGGTATCAGCTCACATAATGCCATTTTTGATTCTAATTTAAGAACAATACATCTTCGAGTTCCTTATGTTGAAAGGATTGATAATACTAAAATAACTGCCGTGTTCGTAAGAGATGAATTAGTAAATTCTGTAAATTTGTTACTTTCCATTTTTATTATACTTTTCGTCTTTGTTTCTTTCCCAGTCTTGTTTGTTTTTTCGATAATCGCAAAAAATAAATTACATGCGGCTATTTGGTTATTGAGTTTAGTGGAAGCATTATCCTTAAATTCTCTTTTAAAAAAACAAAAAATAAATAACTTGTATTTTTTCAACTGTTATGAAAATGACGCAAATCTCATAGCATACCTCCTAAAGAAAAATGGGATATTTATCAATAAAATAGTATCGGAAGTTCCACTACAGTTTTGGAATAAAATTCTGGTGGCAGATAAGTTATGTTTATGTTTTAAATATCAGGAAGATGAATACAATTTATACAGGGATACTATGTTTGTCAGTCAAATTCAGCATTGGATTCCCGAAACTGCATTAATACTAGCAAACGTTTATAAAGATAAGGAATATAAAGTTTTGAAAAACACGATTGGGTTTTATTCAAGCGGATTTTGGTTGAGAAAGGAGATTGGTAATATTGACCTTAAAGATAATGCATATCAAAATGAAGCGAATCTATTATTTTTTTTGATTGATTATGTTAATGAATTCAAAGATAATAAATTGATTGTTTTTTTGCACCCGATTGAGAAAAATAATATGGAAAAAACAAAAGAGCATTATATGGCTCTTAACCTGGGTATTGAATTTGCTGATCCTCAGATTCAGAATGAACAGCAATTTTATAAGGTTGACGTAGCTGTTACGATTTATTCTACTTTATCATATGGTCGAATATTTTGGGGATTCAAAACGCTTATTTTTCCGATTGGCATCCACAATTTTCCAATTAAACAAAGCTTTTTTAATAATGTGTGTGCGAAAAATGAAGAGGACCTGAAAGATAAGCTAACAAAAGCTCTCTTATTGGATACAGATTCCTTTTTTGTTCAAAATGGTATCCGATCCTACACATACGATAATTATTTAATATAAAGAAAAATTTTAATGACATAAATATGATCATAGATACACTTCAAAATTCCCGAAAATATGAAAAATTGAATCCTCATTTTAAAAAGGGATTTGAATTTTTATGTTCCCTTCATAAAGATAATTTTCCTGTAGGAAAAATTGAGCTGGAAGGAGATGAACTTTTTGCACTATTTCACAAGGGCCCTGGTTATGGAAAAAAGGATGTGAAACTGGAGGCGCATAAAAAGTATATCGATATACATTATGTGCTCTTAGGAAATGACTTAATGGGCCATAAAAGCACAGCGAATTGCTCTATAATTCATAAGGCCTTTAATGAAAATTATGATTGCGTTCTATTTAATGACGAACCTAACACTTTCGTGAAAATTAAAAATAATTATTTTGCTATTGTTTTTCCTGAAGACGCGCATTCACCCTTGACAGGAGAAGATGAAGTATGGAAAATAATTTTAAAAGTAAAAGTATCTTAACTTTCATTTTAAATCTCGACTAGTTGTTAATTTATAAATTATACAAATTTAAATAAAACTTTTTCTATATATCCATATTATAATTTATGTGCGGCATTTCTGTTCTCTTTCATCAACAATCTTTATCATCAAATTTATTTGATAAATTTCTCGTTTCTTTAAAAAAAATTGATCATCGCGGACCAGATGATGAAGGTATTATATTAATAAATACTAATTCAGGCAATTATAAAATAATAAGAACTGATAAAACTCACCCTGAGGTAAAAAATGCAGTTGAGATTAATGATATTTCTTTAAGCGATTATAATTTAATTTTAGGTCACAAACGTTTAAGTATTGTTGATTTGAGTATACATGGCCATCAGCCTATGCAAGGCAAGGATGGATCTTGGTTAGTTTTTAATGGCGAAATTTATAATTACATTGAACTGAGAGAAGAATTAAAATTACTTGGTTCTCATTTTATTTCTAATTCAGATACAGAAGTTTTATTAGAAGCTTATAGGATTTGGGGTAAAGATTGTTTAAATAAATTTAATGGCATGTGGTCATTTTGTTTATGGGACAATACCAATAAAAAAATATTTATTTCTAATGATAGATTTGGCGTTAAGTCTTTATATTATATTTGTAAAACTGATAATTTTTATTTGTTTTCTGAAACTAAACAATACGGTTTTTCTCAAGAGGATGCAGGAGCTATTAATAATAATTATATTCAAGATTTTTCTGAATTTGGATTAATTGATACAGGGCAAGAAACTATTTATTCAAAAATTTATAGATTTAGAAAATCTCATTATATTATTATCGATCCTATTAAAATTGATAATAATATATTTACAAAGTGTGTTCAATATTATAAAGTTAAAAAAAAGGCTGTTTTATTTAATTTTAACGAAGCAATTGAAAAATACAATTATCTTTTAAATAGTGCTGTATCTTTAAGAATGAGGTCAGATGTTGATTACGGTTTTGCCCTTTCTGGCGGTTTAGATTCTAGTACTATTATTGCTAGTGCAAAAAATATTTTATCAAAAGAAAATAAATCAAATAAAATAAAAACTTTTTCAGCAGTTTTTCCAGGACATTTTAATTCCGACGAATCTGCCTTTATAAAACTAGTAAGTGATCATTTAAAATTAGATTCTAAATTAATAAATCCATTTGATCGATTTAATTTTTCAGATTTTGAAAATCATGTTTACCATCAAGATAAACCCCTCCAAACAACTTCATATTTTGCACAATGGAGTGTGTATTGGTTGGCAAGAAAAAACAATATAAAAGTTTTATTAAATGGACAAGGCGCTGATGAGCTATTTGCTGGCTACCATCATCATTTTTATCGATATTCTAGATATCTTCTTACAAGGGGTAAAATAAGAGAATATTTTTCATTGGTAAAAGCATATAGTTTTATTAAAGGAATCGATTCAAAAAAAATACATAAAATTATTTTTAATGAAGTAAAGCTCTCTTTGCAAATTAAACTAAAAATAAAAAAATTTGATAGTTTAATAATCAAGCATTTTACTGAAATTGATAATTTAGACGAACTTTTGCTTTACGATTTTGATACTTTTTTATTGCCTACTTATTTGAGAGCAGACGATAGAGATAGTATGGCTTTTGGTATTGAATCTCGCCATCCTTTTATGGACTATCGTATGGTTGAATTTGGATACTCATTGCCTAATAATTTCATAATTAAAGACGGTTGGCAAAAATATATTATGCGAGAAGCAAAAGTAGATTTGCCCAAAGAAATTTTGTGTAGAAAAGATAAAAAAGGTTTTACTACTCCACAAGAAATTTGGTTAAAAAAATTTAAAAGAGAATTTGATCTTTATTTAAAATATAATAAAACTGTTTTAGGTAAAGAAAGATTTTCAAATGATATTTTTCGCGACTATTCATTAGGCGCTTGGTTCAAAGTTAATCTAAAAAAATAATGCCAAAATTAAATAAGCTAGTTTGTAAAAGATGTATAATGGATTCTATCAATGATCCAGATATAGTAATAAACGATGATGGCTTTTGTAATCATTGCATAACATTTGATTTTGAGTTTAATAAATTACCTAAAGGAATAAATAAAGAAAAAGAATTAGAATCAATAATAAAAAAAATAAAACTTAACGGAATAGGAAGAAAATATGATTGTCTTTTAGGAGTTAGTGGAGGAGTTGATAGTTCTTATTTAGCCTATTTATGTAGTATTTATGGATTAAGGCCGCTTATTATTCATTTTGATAATGGTTGGAATAGCGAATTGTCCGTTCTTAATATCCAAAATCTCCTTGATAAATTGGGTTTTGATTTTGAAACACTAGTTATTAATTGGGATGAATTTAAAGACCTTCAGCTATCATATTTTAAAGCTGGTGTTGTTGATTTAGAATTTCCAACAGATCATGCAATATTAGCAAGTATGTTTAAAATAGCTAAAAAACATAAAATAAAGTTTGTATTAAGTGGTCATAACGTCGTTACTGAGGGAACTTATTTACCTAAATCTTGGGTTCACAGCAAGCTTGATTATTTAAATTTAAAAGATATTCACAAACAATATGGCTCAATAAAACTGAGGACATATCCATATTTAAGTTTTATAAAAAGACTTTATAACTTTTATAATTCCCAATTTGAATATATTCAACTTTTAAATCTTGTAGATTATAACAAATTCGAAGTAAAGAAAAAGCTTGTCTCCGAATTATCTTGGAAAGATTATGGTGGTAAGCATTTCGAGTCCATATTTACAAGATTTTATCAAGGCTATATTTTACCAAATAAATTTAATATAGATAAACGAGTGTTTCATTATTCTTGTTTAGTTCAATCTGAACAAATTACAAGAGAACAAGCCATAAAATTATTACAAGAACCTATTTATGATATAAATCAACTTGAATCAGATAAAAAGTATGTTTTAAAAAAATTAAATTTTAATGAGGCTACTTTTGAAGAGTATATGAGAAGTCCAATTAGAAAACATAATGAATTTAAATCTGAGCAAAAATATTGGAATTTTTATTTTTTTGTAATTAAACAAATTAAAAAAGGTTTATTCAAAAAATGAATAAAAAAGTATTGATTGTTTGCTATTCATTTCCACCATATCCTGGTATAGGAGGGAGGAGATGGGCAAAGTTTTCTAAATATATTAAATTATTAGGAACTGAAGTTTTTGTGATTTCTAGCAAAAACCCATTTAACGAAAAGTCAAATTGGACAACTGATATTGAGGGAATTAATGTGACAAGGTTACCCTTAATTTATCCTAAAGCTTTAATAAGTTTTCCAAAATCAATAGTTGGCAGATTAAGATATAAATTCTCAATTTTTTTTTTAAAATTAAGAACTAAAGGTAATTATTACGATAAAACAATTTTTTGGGAAAAACAAGTTCTTAATCAAGCCAAAAAAATTATTGAAGAAAATCAAATAAAAAATATTATTGTTTCAGGTGCTCCATTTCATTTAACCACATATTGTTTGAAATTAAAAGAATGGGATTCTAATTTAAATTTAATAGTTGATTTTCGCGATTTTTGGACTGACGACTTAAGTCTTGGCCCATTGGGGTCTATTTCACAAAAAAGAAGAAATTATGAGCTTGAATTAGAAAAAAAAGTTTTTAATAAAGCTGACTATATTATAACGGTTTCTGAATTTATATCCAAAACACTCATAAAAAAACACAGTTCTAATAAAGTATTAACAATAATTAATGGATTTGATGAAGAGGATTATGAATCGAAAGTACCCGTTTCTAAAAAATCGAATGACATTAAATTTGTTTTTACAGGAACTTTATATCAGAATATAAATACTTCTTTTATTCCATTTTGTAATGCAATAATGCAGTTAAAAAATAGTGAACCAGATTTATATAAGAAAGTGAAATTTGATTTTTATGGTTCATCTTCACAATTTAATATTGATTTGGTTAAGCAATATGATTTAGATAACGTATTCTTTCATGAAAATTTGCCATTAACACAAGCTTATAAAATAGTTTCAGAAGCTGATTATTGTATGTTATTTTTAAATGATAGTTATACCTTTTCATTAAGTACAAAGTTTTGTGAATATATTGGTTTAAGAAAATCTATCGTCCTTTTTTCTAAACAAGGGGAGTCTTCTGATTTTATTCAGCAAAATTCCTTAGGGTATTGGATTAACCCAGAACTAGCTTATGAAAATTTATTAGGCTTAATTAAGAGTAAAAATAAAATTGAAATAAATGAGAGATATGAAAAGGTTAGAGCTAATTTTCTAATTTCAAATATTTCAATTCAATTAAATGAATTAATTAAGTTTTAAATTTCTTTTTTTTTGACACCTATAATATCTATCATAATGCCTTCATTTAATAAGGCAAAATATATTTCTGACTCCGTAAATTCAGTTATTAATCAAACCTATACTAATTGGGAATTAATTATTGTTGATGATTATTCAAATGATGATTCACAAGAAATAATTAATTCGTTCGCTTCTAAATTTGATAACATCAAAACACATTTTAATCTTGAAAATAAAGGAGCTAATTATTGCCGAAATAAAGGTATAGAAAGCGCCTACGGAAATTATATTGTTTTTTTAGATGCCGATGATTTATTGGCGCAGGATTGTTTAGAAAATCGTATCTTAAAAATTCAGAATACTAATTTTGATTTTTGTGTATTTACAATGCAGGTTTTTTTAAAAAAAGTTGGAGATTCTACTTCAACATGGAAACCTAATTCAAAAAAACCTTTGAATGATTTTTTATTTCATAAACTTCCGTGGCAAACAATGCAGCCAATTTGGAAAACAGATTTTATTCGTTCCATAGGTGGATTTAACCAAGATTTTGAACGTATGCAAGATGTTGAATTGCATACCCGTGCCTTATTAATTGACCATGTTTTATTTAAACAAATTGTTGATAAACCAGATTGTTATTACCGGATTGATGAAGAGCGAAAAATATTTAACGCATTTAATTTTATTAGTCTCAGGATAGATTCAACCATATTATATGTTCAACGGTTTAAATTTCTCCCTATGAAGCAAAGGAAATATTTAATCGGAACTATTTACGAAACATTTTTGCAATTAGTATATGTTTTAAAAGAAAAACAGGTTACAAAAGTAGAATTTGAAATGCTAAAAAAAAAGTTATTTAATCAAAGTATGAATATAACCAAAATACAAAAAATATTATTTAATTGCTCACAATTTTATAATTTCAATTCATATAGAGTAATGGGGGTTAATCGTTTTTTTAAATATTTAATTTTAATTTAACACTTCACCTCAATAATTATTTCTAAAACAATAAAATGAAAGAAACCGAATTTACTGAAGATTATAAATATTATTTAATTACTTTTTTTATTTATTTGAGTATTTTTATTCAATCGTATATTTTTTTTAAAGAACCTTTTGAATTTCAATTTGGCTACTTAATTTATATTTTATTATTGCCTGGTTTTTTTAGGCGACATAGGTTAAGTAGACCATTGGCTCTTATTTTTTTAATTTTATTGATTGTTGGATTTATAAATATTTTATTTGATAATAATACCATTCAATTATTTCTAAAAGTCTTTACTGGCATGGCTTTATCATATTTTTTTTATTATTATGTTCTTGTTCAATTCGAATTTAACGTACAACAATTATTTAAATGGTATTTACAAGGAGCTTATATTTGTTCTTTAATTGGACTAATTCAATTCATTTCTTTTTTAATCGGTTTTAAATATGGTTATAATTTTCATTATATAAATTTAAATAAATGGGGCTTAACCTATGGCGGTAATTTTGGCATTCGAATTAATTCAATTTTTTGTGAACCGGCCCATTTAGCAAGTATTATGTCAGCAGCTTTTTTTATTTCTTTATATAATTTAACTAAAAAAGATAGTTTATACATTAATAAATTTAAGAGTATTTTGATTGTCGCTGTTTATATTTTATCTTTTTCTAGTTTAGCCCAAACAGGAATTTTAATTGCGATATTACTTTTATTTTTAAGCTATGGAATTTTAAAGTATATTTTAGTAGTTGTTCCATTACTATTAATTGCATTTAATTTTATTTATGATAATGTGCCTGAGTTTAGACAAAGATATGATAGTGCGATTTCTTTGGTTCAAGGTGAGAAATTTATAATAGGCAAAACTCATGGGTCTTCATTTATCTTATATAATAACTATGTTGTAGCTACCGAAAATTTTAAAACAAATTTTTTATTTGGAACAGGCATAGGTTCTCATGCTTTTGCCTTTAAAATTCACGCATTATCTAGAGACATTAAACAGAAGGGCTTTGACTCAAATTCGGCTGATGCCAATTCAATGTTTTTAAGATTAATGTCCGAAACTGGTTTGTTTGGTCTTATTATATTTTTTTATGTAATTATTACAGGATATGTTAAGCGGGACCCCAAACGATTAACCTATCATTGGTTAATAAGTAATGCCATTCTATTAATGATTTTGTTAAATTTATTCAGGCAAGGGCATTATTTCCTTTATGGCTTTCCATTTTTTATGTTTTTATATTATTTTAATGGCAAAGCATACAAAGATCTTGTGAACGGTAATCCATCTGAACACGATTTGTATCTTTTGGACGATAAAAAAAATTAAAGCTCTAAATCTTTCTTTTGTTTTACTTTTCCTTCCATCAGGTTAAAAGTTTCTACTAGCAAAGCAAAGGCTAATGCAATATAGGCATAGTTTTTATTTAACTCTAAGTGCTCCTTTTCTGGAACACTAAAATTATAGCAGTCAAAAATCCCTTCTGCTAAAATTATCCCCCCTATTACTAATAAAAATGACAAAGCAATTGTTTTTATACCTTTATTTTTATTTATAAAATTAGATACCAAGCCGCTAAACAAAATCATTAATAGCATGCTTATTAATACAGCAGAAATCATTATGAGCACCACACCACTTATTCCTACAGCGGCTAGAATACTGTCAAAACTAAACACAAAATCAATAATAATAATCTGTAAAATTATTCCGTTAAAAGTATTTTTTCCAGATTTAATGTGCTCAATCTCGTTATCGGCATTATAAATTTTTTCTTTTATTTCTTGAAATGTTTTAATTAATAAAAACAATCCGCCCCCTATTAAAATTATGCTTTTTCCACTGATGCCATATGGGCCAATCATAAATAAAGCATCTTTCAGGCCTGCAATCCAGCCTACAAAAATTAATAAAATAGTTCTCACAATTAACGCTAAACTTAATCCAAAGGTTCTTGCTTTTTTTTGTTGAGCTTTTGGTAACTTGTTTACGGCTATAGAAATAAAAATGATGTTGTCAATGCCTAAAATTATTTCGAGAATAGTTAAAGTAACTAACCCAATAAGCCCTTGAATTGAAAATAGAGCGTTTAAATCTGATGACCAACTTTGCATTATTTTTTTGTTACAAAGATATTCAAATCAATGAATTTTATTAAAATATTTATAAAATTTAAATTTTTTATTTTCAAAAATTATCTAATCTAAATATAATAGTAAAGGATTTGAAAATTATTAATTTGATGATTTAATAAACGCTATATTTCGCTTAAGCCCTTTAAATTTAGTTCTTTTAATAGCTGATTGTTTAAATATTAAATTAAAAGTCACTTCAGTCATCTCCTGCCAATCGGTTTCAGTATAATTAAGTAAACCATTCTGACTCTTAAATAAGGGCTCTTGATGTTCTTTACTAAAACGATTCCAGGGGCATACATCTTGGCAAACATCACAACCAAATATCCAATTATCCATTTTAGATTTAAATTCGGTTGGAATAGATTCTTTTAATTCGATGGTAAGGTAGCTGATGCATTTGCTGCCATCTATTGTGTAAGGACTAACAATAGCATCTGTTGGGCAAGCATCAATACAACGAGTACATGTGCCACAATAATCCTTTAAAGGGCCATCGTATACTAATTCAACATCAATTATTAATTCGGCAATAAAAAAAAATGAACCTTGTTGTTTATTTATTAAGTTGCTGTTTTTTCCCACCCAACCTAAACCGCCTTTGGCCGCCCAAACTTTGTCCATTACAGGAGCGCTGTCTACAAAGGCTCTTCCATTTATATTACCAATTTTAATTTTAATTGATTGTAAAAACTCGTTTAGTTTTGTTTTGATTACTTCATGATAATCTTCTCCAAAACTATATTTACTAATTTTAGGAGCCCCTTCAATTTGTTGCTCTGAAGGATAATAGTTGTATAATAATGAAATAACAGATTTCGCGTCATCAACTAATAATTTAGGATTTAAGCGCTTATCGAAATAATTTTCCATGTATTTCATTTGTCCATGCATCGATTCTTTAAGCCATTTTTCTAATCGAGGCGCTTCTTCTTCTAGAAAGCCAGCTTTGGATATGCCACAAAAATCAAAACCCAATCTTTTGGCTTCTTTTTTTATAAATTCAGTATGATTAAACGAAGTCGATTTCATTTCGAGTAAATTTAAGCAACAATATAGTTTTTTCTAAATATAATTTTATCGGAATAACCATCAATTTTTTTAACTTTAAAATTAATTTAATAATGATCAATGGCTTTGTTTAAAAACAAATTCGATACTCTTTTTTTTGGATTTTTAATTTCCATTATTCTTGTATTTTTATTTTTTCGCCCACTAAATTCTCCTTGGCATAAATTTATTGCCGGTGACGGTTTTGGTTATTATGCCTATTTACCGGCTACATATATTTATAACGATACAGATTACTCCTTTAAATGGTTTAATAAGATTTATAAAGCTAATTATGTATACGAATCATTTCCAAATCCCGAGGACAATTTTCTTGTGGCTTATAATAATAAGAGAATAAACAAGTATTACCAGGGCTTATCCTATATTTGGTTGCCTTTTTTTGGCGTCGCTCATTTAGTAGCTAAGTTTTTTAATTACCCTGCTGACGGATTTTCACAGCCATATCAATTGTTTATTGGTTTTGCTTCCATATTTTATTTGATTATTGGTTTAGTTTATTTAAGAAAAATAATTTATAAATTATTTCAAAACAATTTAGCATCAACCCTAACGCCAATTGCTATTTTTTATGGAACATATTTATATTATTATAGTATTAATTTAAATTCTCAATCACACACCTACTCATTTGTTTTTTTTACTTTATTTATTTATCATTTACTTTGTTTTTTTGAAGCAGAAAGCAAACTCAGGCCTTTAATTTTTACAGGATTATTTTTTGTGATAGCTGTTTGTATTAGACCTTTAAATGGATTAATTATCCTATCAGTGCCAGCTTTTATGCCAACATCTTTTTTTAAGCAGCCTTTTAGGTTAGGTAAAATAAAATGGTTTGATGGTTTTTTAATTAGTGTTTTAATTGGTGCTTTAATTAATCAGTTTATGATTATGTATATTCAAACTCATTCATTATTTCCATATACATACAGTAATGAGAAGTTTTATTTTAATCGATCTAAATTTTTAGAAGCCCTGTTCAGTTATAACATGGGATTATTTACCTATGTTCCACTTGCATTTGTTTCATTGTTTGGAATTAGATATTTATCAATTCAAAAAAAAATAATATTGCCTTTTGTTTTATTTGCAGTAATTTTTTTATACAGTTCATGGTGGTATTGGCCTATTACCCCTCGGGGCATAATCGATTTTTATCCAATATTGGCAATTTGTTTAGCGGCCTTAATAAATCAAGTATCCAACCAAAAAAAATTATTAATTGTACTATTGGTTTTTATCTGTTTAAGTGTCTTTTATTATTTATTTAAAAATATGCAAAAACAAAAAGGCATATTAGATGAGTCAATTACATATAAAGAGGTTTTTTGGAGAAATTTTTTTAGAACAAAAAAAGCAAATATGTTTTTAATTCCACCTTCTTCAATTATTAAGCAAAACAATTATAATCTAGATTTTGAATCGAGTTATTTTAATAAAGAACTTTTATCTCAGATTAATCATACTGGAAAAAATTCAATCTTAATTGTTAAGGAAAATTCTTTTTGTAGAATTTTTGATTGTACTTACCCAATTTTATTTAATGAAAATGGCAATAAAAAAATTCGACTTTCTTTTTGGTCTTATTTCACACCCTCTATTAATAAAACCCACATATTTATTCAATTCTTTGATAAGAATCATTTACTAATTAAAGAATACCCATTTTATTTAAGTGAATCTGATATTTTTTATAACATGTGGGATTACAAAGAGTTTGGCATTGATTTAAGTGATGATCTTTTGAATTTAAAACAATCAATCCATAAAATCGAATTTTCTATCTGGAATGTAGAAGGGAAACAAAATCTTTATATCGATGATTTTAAAGCAGAATTTATTTTAACTGATAACAGTTATTCTATTTTAAAATAATTTATATTTATTTATTCTAATTTATAGATGGCAAAATCAAATAGCATTAACGAAATAAAAAAGGAATTGCAATTAATTTCTCCAAAGGAATTAATAGAATTATGCTTAGCCTTAATAAAATATAAAAAAGATAATAAAGAGTTTGTGGCATATCTATTATTCAAAGCTCACAATACTGATGAATTCGTGGCTGAAATCAAAAAAGAAATTGATGAACTTTTTTTAATGGTGATATCGCAATCAAATTTGTATTTAGCTAAAAAAACTTTGCGTAAAATTTTAAGGTTAATTACTAAGTATGGTAAGTATATCAATAACAAAGCAATTTCAGCCGAATTACTTATTTATTTTTGTAAAAAACTTAAATTTTCCGGACTTCATTTTCAGAAAAGTCAGATATTAATTAATATGTATAACCAACAACTAAAGAAAATTAATACTTGTATTGCTAGCCTGCACGAAGACTTGAAGCAGGATTATTCAAATGATTTAGAAGAAATTACAATAATTTAATTTTAATTTACATTATATTAAAATTCAAATATAATACCAATTGTTGGCGTAGAATTTTTAGATTTATTTTCAAGAATAACGGGTATTGCGTTGCTTCCATTTATATTTAGAGATTTCCCATCATTAGTTTCAAAACCTGAGTTGTCTGCTTTTCTTTTAAAGGTATAATAAGGCGCACTATCTTGTTCAAAGAGTAGTAAGTTTTGAATGTCAATGTATATGTCTAAAGTTGTTTTTTTATAATTTATTTTTTTATCTAATCTAAAATCTAACTGGTTAAATGCATTTAATCTTTTGCTATTTATTTTTTTATAGTCTAAAACTCCTGTTCCAATTAAAGCATAATTTTGTTGAGAGCTAATTAAATCAAATGGTGTATATGGGTTACCGCCAGCAAATCGGTATTTTAAACCTAGCGACCATTCCTTTTTAAACTTATATCCAAGAGTGCTAGAGAGCAAGTGTTGATTATCCCATGAGGAAGAAATAAGTTGGCCGTCTAATCCCGAATATAAACTTCTAACAAAAGTGTAGCTTACTACATAAAATAATCGTTTTAATAATTTTTGTTGAACAAAAAATTCAAAGCCATAAGTTTTTCCTTCTCCTATACTGGTAATTGCTTCACTACCAATTGAACCAAAATCGCCCCCTTGATTGGCTAAAGAACTTCCGTTACTTATTGAAATTGGATAATTTGAGTATTGCTTGTAAAATCCTTCAAAGGTAAAACGTAGCGCTTCGTTAGGCAAATACTGACTGCCTAATACTAAATGATTAGATTGAATATATTTCATCGATTTATTAATATATTCTGAGTTCTCATTTTTATACCCCATTGTGGTATAAGTTGGGATTTTATAATATCGACCTATTGAAGCTGTTAAATCAATTTTTTTATTAAGGTGGTAAGCAAAGGATAGGCGAGGGGATAATGAATTGATGGGATTGTTACCATCTGATAAAAAAGAGTTCATGTCGCTTCGTAACCCAAATGAAACCAAAAGTTTTTGGTTAAAAATATTTTTAGCTACTTGACTAAAAGCACCATATTTAAAAAATTCAATGGCACTTTTAAATTTTATTTCTACTGGAGGAATTATCTCATTACCTAAAGAATTAGTTATTACACTACTTAGTTTATTATATAAATCAGTATTGTATTTTACGAATTGAGCCATGATCCCATAAGAAAATTTCCAGCCATTTATGTACTTATTTACATCAATTCGCAATTTATTTTCCATTTCCTGAGATCTAATTTTTAAATTACGTTTTGTTTCATCACCATTTTTAGCATCTTCAAATCTATCTAATTCGTTATTAAACATGTTTCTACTTAAAGCTATATTAACATAGCCCTTATTAATCAATCTTTTTAATGTAAAGCCAGTAGTATAATTCCACTGATTAATAAAGGGAAGTGAGCGTCTAAAATATTCGTTTTCAAGACTTGAATTTTTTGTTTTAGCAAACGAAAATTCATCTATTGCACCAACTCCCAATGCCGTTAGTGTTGTTTTTTCATTTAGTTGAGTTGTTATTTTATATTGTGCATCAGTGAAATTTGGTCTAATCGGAAGATCGATTGCCGCAAATAAAAAATCTAAATACGATTGTCTAACAGACATTAAATAATTAGTTTTTTTTCCTAAAGGGCCTTCGACAGTTAAGGCCGATTCGGTAAAGCTAACACGAGCATTTCCAGAAATTTTTTCAGGATTCCCTTGTCTTTGTTTTATAATAAAAGTTGAAGCTACTGCATTATCATATTTTGCATCAAAAGCCGAAGAGCTCAATTTTACATCTTCAATAAACGACACGTTTAATATGCCCTGGGCACCTCCTGAACTTCCTTGAGTTTGAAAATGATTTAAAACTGGAATTTCTATTCCGTCTACATAATATACATTTTCGTTTGGTGCACCACCTCTTATAATAATGTCGTTACGCGATGCACCTCCACTCGAACCACCAACACCAGGCAATGTTTGAACTACTTTTGATACATCAAAATTACCTCCAGGATTGCTTTTTATTTCTTCTGTAGTTAATTGTTGAACAGATAAAGGGGTTATCATGTCGGTAGCTACAGCCGATTTACCTTTTTCATAAACAACTGCTACTTCATTCAAACTATTAGAAATCGGATCAATTTCAAAATTCACTACCTGAGCGTTTCCTGTAGTTACAGAGATGTTATATTTAATTTGAGTTTCAAAACCAATATATGATGTTTTAATGTTATAAGTTCCAATTGGCGCATTAATTTTATAATTCCCTTCAGCATCTGTTGTTGCGGCTATTGAAGTCCCATCTATTACAATTACTGCACCAATAATACTTTCTTGTATATTTTTATCTTTAACATTTCCTCGAATAACCCCAGTATTTTGAGCTAGAAATTTTAAATTTATCAAACAAAGAGTAATGAATATAATTTGTTTAAATTTCATAATTTAGTAATAGATTTTTTTATTATAATTTTAACAAATATATTGTTAAATAGTTTATACGATTTATTAAAATCAATCCAATTTTAAAGAATTAATTAACAGTTTTTT